>Ga0302325_10001625_pt1 | contig 56909 bp, 58 predicted proteins | sample Palsa_T0_2_FD_201948 | JGI IMG/M metagenome (GOLD analysis project Ga0302325, IMG submission 201948) | Peat permafrost microbial communities from Stordalen Mire near Abisko, Sweden - Palsa_T0_2 | ecosystem: Environmental > Terrestrial > Soil > Palsa > Peat permafrost | place: Sweden: Abisko... | reverse complement strand
AACCGCCTGCCGCATCAACGCCAGCAGATCAGCGCGAGTGGACCCGGTATCAGGGATCGCGATCTCGCTGACCAACGTCGCGATCGCGTCGCTGACCAGCGCATCCTTGGAGCGATAGCGACGGTAGATCGTGGCCTTCCCGACACCCGCTCGGTCAGCGACGTCATCCATCCGAAGGTCGCGGACCCCGCGCTCGGCCATCAACTGCAGCGTCGCCGTCAGGATCGCGCGATCCGCTCTCGCCTCTCTCGGCCTACCGATCGCCCGCGTGGGTGAAGGATCGCTCGACATCGCACTCCACCTCTGAATCGCGTCAGCCGGTTGTAATTACGGCACCGACGGGTGCCGTAAAGGAACCGTAGCACAGTTTCGAAACTAGCTAGTCTCGTTAGATGCGAACGCCCCGATGGAGCTCGCGCCTGAACTGTCAGCCGGGCGCTACGACCTGCAGCCCTGACACCAGCCGAAATGGCGGGGGTTATGGGTCATCACCGGGATGCGATGCACGAGCGCGGTTGCAGCGCTCAGCGCGTCGGGGGTGGCGATACCGGTCTTGCGCCGGGTGACGCCGGCCAGCTCGGCGATCGCCGAGTCGATCGGCAGCTCGATCATCGCGCCAACCAGCGCGCGCAAGACAGCGGACTGATCGCTGCCAGCAGACAGCTCGCAACGCGAGATCACCGACACACCACGACGCCGACCGTCGCGGTGTAGCCGCCGCTCCCCGCGCAGATGGTCGATCAGCACGTCGGTGTCGACCAGCAGCTCAGCCGTACCCACGATCCCGCTCGCTGCGAGCGGGGATCTGCAGGCCAGGAATCGATCCGAACGTCTGGTCGAGCACGACCTCCGGATCGCTTGGGGCCTTGCGGCAAGTCGCCCGACGTACCTCGGATACGTGACGATGATGCGACGACAAACGTCGGACTGTCTGTCTCTCTGGGCTGGTCTACGCCTTTCGCGTTATGGAAACCATCGGGTCGCAGGGGTCGCTCAGTCGCACCGGCTTCAGCGGTAGAGGGAGAATTCGGGCGCGCGATGGTTCAGCGCCCAGTCGCCGACCTCGCGCGCCTTATAGGCGACCGGGTCGTGGACGGTGTGGGTGCGGATGTTGCGCCAATGACGGTCGAAGCCATAGGCGGCGGTGGTCGCGCGGCTCCCCTGGATCTCGAACAGGCGGCTGGTCACGTCGAGCGCCACCCTGGTGGTCAGGTACTTGGCCTCATAGATCGCGACCGCGGCCTCGGCGCGCTGGTCGGCACTGAGGGAGGGGCCGAAGTTCAGCGCGGCCTGCAGCGCCTCACCTGCACGGTCGGCCAGCAGCGCAGCGGCCCGCACCTGCGCGACGAGCTCACCGACGGTCTGGAGGATGTAGGCGTCGTCGGCGGCCTGATCAACGCCGGAGGTCTCCCATGGTGCGGCGTTGGCGCGGGTCCACTCCAGCGCCTCGGCGATCGCGCCCTCGGCGGTGCCGACGTAGAAGTTGACGAACGCCAGCTGCCAGTGCGGAGTCACCAGCGTGTGGTAGGGGGTCAGCTCGGCGCCGCCGATCGGATCGGGGCCGAGTATTTCGTGGCGGTTGACGAGTACGTTGTTGAGCTCGATCCCGCCCGAGTCGGTGAGGCGCTGGCCCATGTTGTCCCAGTTGTTCAGCGGGTTGACGCCCTCGCGATCGCCGGGGACGTTCACGAAGGCAAGCGCCTCACCCCAGGCGGCCACGACCTGGAGGTAGTCGCCGAGGCTCGCGCCGGAGGCGAAGGTGCGGGTGCCGTTGAGCCGGTAGATGTCACCGGACTCGTGGGAGAGGGTCACCGCTGAGCCGCCCCGAGGGTTCTGCACGCCTCCCCAGAACAGCTTGCGCTCGCCGTTGAGCCGGGACTGGGGCCTGTGCCTGCTCCGGGGTACCGAACAGCGGCGCGATCCGCGTCTGGGCGAAGTGATAGCCGATCAGGTGGGCGATACCGGTGTCACCGCGAGCGATCCGGCGGGTGATCTGAGCCGCCTGGGCGTAGTTGAGCCCGTCGCCGCCGTACTCCACCGGCTCCTGGACCTGAAGCAGGTCGTGATCGCGCAGCAGCTCGACCTCGATCCGCGGGGTGCGGTTGGCCCGGTCGCGCTCGGCCGCGTCGCTGAGCAGGCGGGCGGCGACGGAGTCGGCACGCTCAAGCGCTGCGATGAAGCGATCGCCGTTGTGGGCGAGCGCACCGGTCAGGGGTGGGGTCGGCAGGGCCGGCAATGCAGCTGAGGCGTTTGTGAGCGACTCCTCAGCACGTGCGTCGATCGCGGTCATTGGTTGTTCCTCCGGCTGGTCGGGGGTCGGGTGGCGCCCGACACCCTACAGCACTAAGTTTATTGACTTGCTAAACTTAGGATCAGAACGCCGAGACCAGCGTGTCATGCCTCGACGGACGTGGCCGGACACCGGCTGTACCGTTCAGGTAAGGAGCACTCATGTCTGGCGGGTCGCGTCGGTCAGGGAACGTTTGGAGAGTGGCGCACGGGCGGTGCGGTGGTTGCGGCCACGGCCAGCAGCAGTGTCCAGCCGGCGACGACGCAGACCGTGGTGATCGCGCCGGAGTGTTCGAAGATCGCGCCGACCGCGAGCGGACCCAGCCAGCCCAACGACATCGCGATCATCGTCGAGGCTGCCTGTACGCGTCCTTGGAGCTCGTCGGGTGTGGCGGCGATCCGCGCGCCTGAGACCACGGCGTTGGTGACGGGTGTCGCGAACTCGGCGGCGGCCACGAGCACGCCGATCAGCAGCGCGTTGTGCGCTACCAGAAGGCCGAGGACGACGGCGAACAGCAGCCAGTCGCCATAGGCGATCACGGCACGGACGCTGACCCGTCGGCGGATCGTCGGCGCGGCCAGCGCCCCGAGCACGCCGCCGGCACCGACGATCGCGAACATCGCGCCGATCGTCGCTGAGGATGCGCCATGGTCTCTGGCCAGCAGGATCGCGAGCAGATACAGGCCGGTGAACACCGGGTTACCGGCCGCGAACAATAACGCGCACGTGCCGAAGAATGGGTGCTGGCGCAGCCACGCAAACCCGCCAGAGATCTCGGATCCAAATGTCCGCCACGACCGGGCCCGGGGCGTGTTCCGATCGGACTGAAACCGGGACTTGGTCGCCGCGATCGCGGTCATCGAGGACAGAAACGACGCGGTGTCGGCAATGAATGGCAGCGACCGTGCGATCGAGAACAACAGCCCACCAAGCGACGGTCCGACGATGCCCGCCGCGAACGTTCGCGCCTCGTTCTGGGTGACCGCGTCGTGCAGTTGCTCTGCCGCGACGATCTGTGACAGCGCGCCGCGCTCGCAGATGTAGGAGCAGATGAACAGCGCGCCGTCTAGAAACGCGGCGATGAAGATCTGCGCGAACGGCGGCCGGCCGACGATCAGCGCGATCACGATGCTCGCCGCCGCCAGCATGCGGATCAGGTCGCAGCCGATCATCAGCCGCTTGCGATCGACCCGATCGGCGAGGACGCCGGCAGGCAGCGCAAACAGCGTCAGCGGCAGCCACTTCGCCAACCCAACGACACCGGCCTGAGCGGCCGATCCCGTCAGCGCGAGGACCAGCAGCGGGTAGGCGACCGTCGACGCCTGGGACCCCAGCTCGGAGAGGACCTCGCCGCCCCAGAGCAGCATGAAATCGTGATTGCTCAGTAGCGGCCAACGGCGCATTCACCGACCATCCTGGTGTCCAGCATGTCTACTTGGGGCAGGCGGCGTCACCTCGCCCGAGCTCCGCGGCCACGCCACGCCACCGCCGTCCCGGACCGGGCTGCGGAAACGCCAGCTCGACCGCGAACCACTCGCTGTCGCGATCGGCCTTCGACGCGGCCAGCATTGCGATCCGCTCCCGCAGCACGGCATCGGCAAACGTCGCGGCCTCGCGCTCGAGCTCGAGCACCGAGACCCCACACGGCTCGACGACCTCGCAGACCCCCTGGAACGCCGGAGCGATTGCCGGCCGCCTCCGCCGAGCGGCGGTCACGCTCCTCGAGCACAAGGCTGAAGCGATCCACACGGGTCAACCTAACGCCCGATGTGGACAACTGTCACCAGTGTCTCAGAGGGTCCTCCCATGTGGATGCGGCGGCGGCCCGTTGCGGCTATCAATCAGACCATGCGTTACACGAGCGGGAACTACGAGGCGTTCGCGCGTCCACGCAAGCCGGCCGGCGTCGAGGACAAGTCCGCGTGGTTTGTCGGGGCGGGCCTCGCCTCGCTGGCCGGGGCGGCGTTTTTGATCAGGGACGCGCAGATGCTCGGGGAGAAGATCACGATTCTCGAGCGGTTGAAGTTGCCGGGTGGTGCTCTGGACGGCATCAAGGAGCCCGAGAAGGGGTTCGTGATTCGCGGCGGTCGCGAGATGGAGGACCACTTCGAGTGTCTGTGGGATCTGTTTCGCTCGATTCCATCGCTGGAGATCGAGGGCGCCTCGGTGCTTGACGAGTTCTATTGGCTCGACCGCGACGACCCCAACTCCTCGCTGCAGCGCGCGACTGTCGAGCGCGGTCAGGACGCTCACACCGACGGCCTGTTCGCGCTCGGCGAACGGGCGCAACGGGACCTGATCAAGGTGTTTCTCGCGACGCGGGAGGAGATGGAGGGTCACCGGATCAACGAGGTGTTCGGTGAGCAGTTCCTTGCCAGCAACTTCTGGCTGTACTGGCGCACGATGTTCGCTTTTGAGGAGTGGCACAGCGCACTGGAGATGAAGCTGTACCTGCACCGCTTCATCCACCACATCGGCGGTCTGCCGGACTTCTCGGCGCTGAAGTTCACCAAGTACAACCAGTACGAGTCGCTGGTGCTGCCGCTCTACACGTGGCTGCTGGACCGAGGGGTCGTGTTCCGGTTCACCACAGAAGTCACCGACGTCGAGTTCGAGATCACGCCTGAGCACAAGCGCGCGACCCACATCGACTGGATCGCCGACGGCGCTTTTGGCGGCGTTGACCTCGGTCGCGACGACCTGCTGTTCATGACGATCGGCTCGCTGACCGAGAACTCCGACGCCGGCGATCACCACACCCCGGCCAGGCTCGATGAGGGCCCGGCGCCGGCGTGGGATCTGTGGCGCCGGATCGCGGCACGCGATCCCGCGTTCGGCCGACCCGACGTGTTCGGCTCGCACATTCCCGAAACCAAGTGGGAGTCGGCGACGGTCACCACGAGCGACTCGCGGATCCCTGAGTACATCCAGCGGATCTGCAAGCGCGATCCGTTCAGCGGCAAGATCGTGACCGGCGGGATCGTGACCGCGAAGGACTCTCGCTGGCTGCTGAGCTGGACGGTCAACCGCCAGCCGCACTTCAAGCAGCAGCGACCGGAGGAGATCGTCGTCTGGCTCTATTCGCTGTTCGTGGACCGACCCGGCGACTACGTCGCCAAGCCGATGCAGGATTGCACCGGCGAGGAGATCGTCCAGGAGTGGCTCTACCACCTCGGCGTGCCGGACGCGGACATCCCGCAGCTGGCCGCCGACGGCGCGAAGTGCGTGCCCGTGATGATGCCCTACGTAACCGCGTTCTTCATGCCACGCCGCGCCGGCGACCGGCCCGACGTCGTGCCCGCCGGCGCGGTCAATTTCGCGTTCATCGGCCAGTTCGCCGAGACCAGCCGCGACTGCATCTTCACCACCGAATATTCGGTCCGCACCCCGATGGAAGCCGTCTATCAGCTGCTCGGGATCGAGCGGGGCGTGCCTGAGGTGTTCAACTCGACCTACGACATCCGCACGCTGCTGGCGGGGTCCAGCCGGCTGCGGGACGGCGAAGGGCTGGACCTGCCCGGTCCGCACCGGTTCCGCAGTTGGCTGCTGAACAAGCTCGACGAGACCGAAATCGGAGAGCTGCTGACCGAGTTCGGCCTGATCCCAAAGACCTGACCCGAGTCGTAAACGGAGACGGCGACCGCCGGATCTTGCGCCATCTGGCCATTGCGAAGCCTCGCACCGGCGGGACACGATCATCACGTGTCAGAGGCATTGGAGGATGACGGGTGGCCGCCTCCGGCGGGAGACGGGGAGATCGAAGGCAAACCGGCCACGGACGTCGACGGGCGGGCCGCTTGGAGTGGACACGTGATCGTCTGCGGTCTGCAGGCGGTTGGGGTGCGGACCGTCGAGCAGCTGCATCTGGCCGGCGCCCGCGTCGTGGTCATCGACGACGAGACCGTGAGCGAGCGGCAGGCGAGCGTCGTCAGAGATTGGCGGATCCCGATCGTCGAGCGTCGCGGAAGCCTGTCCGCCGCGCTGTTCACCGCGGGGGTGCGCCAGGCCGAGGCCGTGATCGTGATCGAGTCGACGGATCTGCGCACGCTCGAGACGGTCCTGCTGGTCCACGATCTGCGGGCCGATGTCAGGCTCGTGGCCCACCTCGACAACCCCGCGGTCGCCAGCGCGGTCGAGGAGATCAGCGGCGTCGCGACGGTGCTCGACGTCGCGACGCTGTTTGCGCCGTCGGTCATCGAGGCCTGCCTGAAGCGTCGTGCGCACGACATCACGATCGGCGCGACGGACTTCGTGACGACGGAGGTGGAGTCGCCACGCAACGCGACCCTGCGTGAGCTGTACGGCAGCCTGGTGCCGCTCGGGGTCGCCAACGCCGAGCAGAACCCGATCGTCTGCCCCGGCCGTGACCTGCGTGTCGACGCAGGGGACCGCGTGACGTTGTTCGGCACCCCTGACGAGCTCGCTGCGGTCGGGCTCGGCTCGCGTCGGGCGGCCGGCCGGCAGCGGCGCACCGTCGCCGCGCGGCTGCTCGGACGCGCCCGTCGCTTCGTCGGAGCACTGATGAGCGACAGCGACCGATCCCTGAGGATCGCGTTCGGCCTTGCGCTGGCGCTCCTGGTCGTCTCGACCCTCGTGATCCACTTCGGCTACCGGGGCCGGACTCCGCGCGACCTGAGCTTCGTCAGCTCGATCTACTTCACGGTCGAGACGATCGCCACCGTGGGCTTCGGCGACTTCTCGTTCGCGACCCAGCCCGTCTGGTTGGAGATCTTCGGCGTCTGCCTGATCCTCGCCGGGACCACGCTGGTGACGACGATCTTCGCGCTGCTGACCAACATGCTGGTCAGCCGTCGAATCGCCCAGTCGCTCGGTCAGGCGCAAATCCCGGGGATGAGGGCGCATGTGGTGATGGTCGGCCTTGGCTCCGTCGGCATGCAGGTGCTCCACGGGCTGCTGCGCCACGACCGCGACGTGGTGGTGGTCGAGCGAGATGAGGGCAACCGGTATCTCAATCAGGTGCGCCAGCTCGGTGTACCCCTCGTCCTCGGCGATTCGACGCTCGGTCAGACGCTCGACTCGGTGAACCTCGCGACCGCCGCGTCGGTCGCGATCGTGACCTCCGACGACATGACCAACATCGAGACCGGATTGGCCGTCCGCGATCGACTCGGCCCACGATGGTCCGAGGTCCCGGTGATCCTTCGCGTCTTCGACAGAGATCTCGGCAGCCGGCTCGAGGACACGTTCGGGTTCCGTCACGTATGGTCGACGGTCGCGATCGCGGCGCCGTGGTTCGTGGGAGCGGCATTGGGTCTCGAGGTCCTGTTCAGCTTCTACGTCGGCAGCCATCCGTTCCTGATCGCCAAGCTGCGCGTCAAAGCCGGCGGCGGGTTGGCGGGGCTCGCGATGAGCGAATTGACGGCCAACATCCGCGTGATCGCGATCGGACGGCAGGCCGACGACTATGAGCTTGAGCATCCGCCACGTCGCGACACGCGCTTTGCCTCGGGCGACGACGCCTACCTTGCCGGTCCTTACGAGGAGCTGCTCAGCGTGCTCAAACGCGAACGAACCCGTCGGGCGATCCCCAGCTCGACCGGCTCCGGCGTTGGCACGGACTAGAGCGCCGCGCCCGAACGCGGGCGTCACAGCGGGCCGTCGGGAACCCGGCCGGCCGCGATCGCGGCGGCCTGGTCGTCGGTGTACGGGGGCTCGAACAGCTCGGGATCGAGCTGGCGGCTGCGGAACAGGTCGCAGATGAAGTTCATGCGGTCCGACAGCTTCGTCCAGTCGTGGGCGGCGCTGCCCTCCAGCGAGTCGGGGGTCCGGTCCAAGCCGCCGGGACCGTCGAGCAACGCCGCGAGGTCGGGGTCCTCGATCGTCGCGAGCGTCACCGGAAACGCGGCGCCGCGGTCCGGGGCGACGTTCTCCGAGACGCGCATCGACTCGTGCCCGATCGAGACGCCGAGCAGCCGCGCGGTGACCAGCCGCCGCACCGGCTTGGGGAGCGAGTCGTCGATGAAGGGCTCGAGGCGATGATGCTCGTACAGGATCGCGAGCAGGTTCGCGTAGAGCATGAGCTCGTCGCGGTGGTCCGGGTCAGCCGCGCGGGCCGCCTCCCGGTAATGGCGGTAGGCGGCGCGCAGCAGATCCTGCCCGCCGGCCTCGGGCGGCCCCGGGCGCAGCTGCGTCTCGAACGCGACAAACGCCTCGTCGCTGCCCGCGGCCGACAGGAACCGCGCGCTCTGGCGGCCGATGTCGTCCAGCACGGTCGCATTGCCGCCGAAGATGCTCCGCGCCGCGCGGTCGGCGAGCCGCCCGACCTCGCGGCCGGCCGCCGCGCCGAGGCAGGCGCCGCCCACGACCGCGGCCAAGCGCCCGCGGCCTCCGCGCCCGCCTTCACGTCCGCGGCTTCGGCACATCAGCTCGGCCGCGCCGGCGCCGCCGAGCACCCCGGCAGGAGTCACCGCACCCATGGGGATCGGCAGGTCCTGGCGGCGGATCGTCCGCCCGGCGGTCTTTGACCCCCACACCGCCCAGGTGTGGAAGTTCGCGCCGCTGGCATCGCCGATCAACTGTCGCAACGCAATCGAGAGCTCCCGGTGGACGACCGTGATCCGCAGGTTGGACAGCACCGGATCGCGGTCGTCGAGCGCCTCGTCGATCCGCGCGTGCCACCACGCTTGGTCGGTCCATTGCCCCGGCGCCTGCGCGAGCTGCATCGCGCGAAATCTACCGGCGCTCGTCGCCGCGCACGCCCGACAGAGTGACCTCGCCGAGGGAGGAGCTCGCTGTTCGACGTTGTTCCGCCCAGAGGCGGAACAACCTCGAAAACCGCGGCGCCGATCTGGCGATCAGCCGGCGGCCGGCGGCTCGTCGGGCTGGTTGAGCACGTTGGCCCACCGCTGCATGACCGCGGCGATCCGTTCGACGTCGTCGTCCTCGTCGACCGCTGCCATCAGTCGGGCCTCGAGTTGCCGGGTCGCGAGTTCGGCCTGATCGAGCAGGCGCTCGCCCTCGTCGGTGAGGCGGGTCTGGAGCACCCGGTTGTGCGCCGGGTTCGGTGCGCGCTGCACAAGACCGCGGGCCTCCAGTCCGACGATCACCTGGATCGTGGACTGGGGCAGGATCAACGCCCGGCGGGCGAGCTGGGCGTTGGAGAGGCCGGGCCGGCGCTTGAGCACCGACAGCGTGGTGAACTGCGGGATGCTGAGCTCGTACGGCGCCAGGACCTCGTTGAGCCGGTTGCGGATCGCGCGGTCTAACCGGCCGATCAGGTAACTGAGCAGCGGTCCGTCGGGGTCTGTGAGAGCCGGACCGTCGGCGCGTTTGACCTCGCTGGCCATCCGCGGCAAGCTACCAGCCGGCCGGGTGCCGTCGATCAGCCCCGTTGCGCTGGTAGGTCTGCAGCCCCGGACGGATCGACTTCTCGTCGAGGAACTGCCCCAGGCCCGAGGTGCGACCGTCCTCCTTGTCGAGAAACTGCGACTGCTCGAGCTTGGCGTATAGGTAGTCCTCCGACGCGTCCCAGCTCATCTCCAGGCAATGGCGGAAGCCCAGCTTGGCCGCCCGCAGCACGACCGGGTTCTTGGCCTTGAGCTCGTCGGCCAGCACCTGCACCGTGTCGCGCAGTCGCGCGTGCGGGACCGACTCGTTGACCAGGCCCATCTGCGCCGCCTTCTGTCCTTTGAAGGTCCGGCCGGTCATGATGTAGAGCATTGCGTCACGGGTGCCGACGGTCTCGGCCAGCGCGCGCGAGACGTTGCCGCCGGGCGGGATGCCCCAATTGATCTCAGACAGGCCGAAGGTCGCCTCGTCGGCGGCGATCGCCAGGTCGCAGGCGATCATCGGGGTGAATGCGCCACCGAAACACCAGCCGTTGACCATCGCGATCGTCGGTTTGGCGTAGGTGCGCAGCATCCGCCACTGCCAGCCCATCGAGTCCCGGCGCACCTGCCGCTGCACCCAATCGGGCTGCTCGTCGACCTCGCGGAAGTACTCCTTGAGATCCATGCCCGCCGAGAACGCGTCCCCGACGCCGGTGAGCACGACAACCGCGGCCTCGGGCTCGGCGTCGACGGCCAGTAGGACGTCCAGCATCTCGGCGTTTAGGGTCGGGTTCATCGCGTTGCGCTTCTTCGGACGATTCAGGCTCACCCACGCCACCCCATCGACGACCTCAAGATCGACGCACTGCCAGCTGCTCGTGATAGCCACGACGTACCTTCTCCTCGTTCATCGAATGGTCTTCAGGCTCTCAAGCGCAGAGTATCAGTTAACCTTATTCTGCTCGAGGTTGTTGGTCACCCAACGGAGGCGAGGAACGACGATGCACCAGGAGCGAACACAGGTAGCGATCGGCGATTGCGCGTCATTCCTCGATGCAGACGGACGACGGCGCCGGCAAGAGCAGGCTGCCGAGGTGTCTCACCCGCTCAAGCCGACTCTCGCGGAGGTCAAGGGATGACGACCCAGCGCACTCAGGTCGCGATCATCGGGGCTGGCCCTGCTGGCCTGTTGCTTGGTCACCTGCTCCATCGCCACGGCGTCGACTCGGTGATCCTGGAGGCGCGGACGCGCGAATACTGCGAGGCGCGGATCCGCGCCGGAGTTCTCGAGCACGGGACGCGGGAGCTGTTGATCGAGGCCGGCGTCGGCGAGCGACTTAAGCGGGATGGTCTCGTGCACAGCGGGATCTACCTGCGCTTCGACGGTGAGACCCATCATGTGGCGATGGACGAGCTGACCGGTGGGCGGGTCGTCACCGTCTATGGGCAGACCGAGGTCGTCAAGGACCTGATCGCCGCGCGGCTCCAGAGCGGTGCCCCGCTGCATTTCAAGGCCGAGGACGTCCGCGTCGAGAACGTGGATGGGTCGGAGCCGATCGTGCGCTACCGGAAGGGCGGAGCCGAGCACGAACTGCGAGCCGCGTTTGTCGCCGGTTGTGACGGCTTCCACGGCGTCTGTCGGGCCCTGATCCCGACGGACGTGCTGCGCGTCTGGGAGCGGGTGTACCCGTTCGCGTGGCTCGGGATCCTGGCCGACGTCGCACCGTCAACCGACGAGCTGATCTACGCCCGACATGACCGTGGCTTCGCGCTGCACAGCATGCGCTCGCCGACGCTCAGCCGCCTCTACTTACAAGTCTCACCCGATGAGGATCTCGACGCCTGGTCGGATGACCGCGTCTGGGAGGAGCTCGCGATCCGCCTGCAGGTGGACGGGTGGAGCCTGGACACGGGCCCGGTGCGGGAGAGGTCGATCACGTCGATGCGCGGCTTCGTCGCCGCGCCGATGCGCTTTGGGCGACTGTTCCTCGCCGGAGATGCCGCGCACATCGTCCCGCCGACCGGCGCCAAGGGCCTGAACCTGGCCGTCGCCGACGTTGCTGTGCTCGCCGAGGCGCTCGTCGATCACCACGCGAGCGGCTCGACCACGGGACTCGACGAGTACTCAGACCGTGTTCTGCGGCGCGTCTGGCGCGCCCAGCACTTCTCCTATTGGATGACCACGATGCTCCACCTCGATCCCCACGACGATGCCTACGGCGCCGAGCTCGCCCGCTCCCAGCTGCGCTACGTCAGCAGCTCAACGGCGGCCGCGACGACGCTCGCCGAGAACTACGTCGGCCTGCCGTTCGAGCGCCCGCCGGTGACCCATGGCTGAGCGCCTGAAAGCCCGGCGTCGGTTCGCTGCACCGCCTCCGCGACGCGGTCGAAACCGGATGGCCGGCACCGCTCAAACTGGAGGAGCACTCGCACGCCGGGATGGCCAACCGCTACTCGCGCGCGGGCGCTGGCCGTCCTACAGTCTCGGGCTGACCACCCGCGACAACGACTTCTACCGGGAGTGGGACCGCATCAGCCGCGACCGCGACACGTTCACGACCTGGATGGACGAGCACGTCCGCTCTGCCGAGGTGCCCGCATGACCACCGCCTCGCTCGGCACGCGAACCTCAACTCGACGGTCACCGGCGACGACACCCGGCCCCTGCACGCGTCTGCCCGGCGCCGGCGGTACGCGGGAGTTGATTGCCGGTGGCTGATGCGTTCATCGACGACGCGATCAGTACGCCGTTTGGCCAGCCGAACGAGGTGGGCGACGTCCGCATCGCCGTTGAGCGAGGATTGGCGGTCGTGTTGCGTGCGTGAACCAGCTCTCGACTCCCCGGACTACAGGTCGACCGCGCTGCGGCATCCCAAGCAGCCGCTCGTGTTTGTCCCGACCGAGATCGCCGATCTGACCGGCCCGCAGCTCGGACACCTCCGTCCCGGCGAGATGAGCAACGACCTCACGCGCCAGCACGCCGGCGAGCCTCTGGGTGAGCGGATCATCGTCTCCGGTCGGCTGCTCGACGCGGACGGCCGTCCGATCCGCGACTCCCTGATCGAGATCTGGCAGGCGAACGCCGCCGGCCGCTACCGGCATCGCTGGGATCGCTGGCCGGCGCCCGTGGATCCGAACTTCACCGGCGGCGGTCGAACCGTGACCGACGCCGACGGTCGTTACGAGTTCGTGACGATCAAGCCGGGCCCGTACCCCTGGGGCAACCATCCCAACGCCTGGCGTCCCGCGCACGTCCACTTCTCGCTGCTCGGCTGCTCGTTCGAGCAGCGGCTCGTGACCCAGATGTACTTCCCCGGCGACCCGCTGTTCGCGTATGACCCGATCTTCCGATCGGTTCGGGACGAGACGGCGCGCGAGCGGATGATCGGCGTCTTCAGCATGGAGCGCAGCCAGGAGAACTGGGCGTTGGCCTACGAGTTCGACATCGTCCTCGGTGGCCGCGCCCGGACCCCGATCGAGGAGGCGCACTGATGCTCGACGAGACGCCCTCGCAGACGGTCGGACCGTACATGGCGATCGGTCTGCCCTGGAAGGCAGGCCCGGTCGCCGACGCGGACGGGGTGCGCATGCACGGGTACGTGCTCGATGGGGCCGGCGACGCGATCGGTGATGCGCTCGTCGAGACCTGGCAGGCGAGCCCGGGCGCGTATGCGCGCTGCGCCACCGACGACGACGGGCATTGGGCGATCGTCGTGCCGCGGGCGACGTTCCTCGCCGTGCACCTGTTCGCTCGCGGACTGCTGCGCCACCTCACCACACGGATCTACCTTGACGTACCGACCGATGATCCTGTGCTGGCGGCCGTACCGCCGACCGGCGTGCGACGCTGATGGCCGCGGTGACCGACGATGGCTACCGATTTGACATCCGGATTCAAGGTGAGCGAGAGACCGTCTTCTTCGACGTCTGAGCTGTTCGGCGGGATCTATGCCCGCGGCCGCGTCAGGAGCGAGGTGAGCGACACCGCGTGGGTCCAGGCGATGCTCGACGTCGAGCACGCGCTCGGCGGACCGGCGCTCGCGGCTGCAGAGATCGACATCGCCGAGCTCGGCCGCCTCGCCGCCGACCACGCCTCGCCGGTCGTTCCGCTCGCACGGCGCTTCCCTGACACGCACCCGGGCGCGACATCGCAGGACATCATTGACACCGCGATGATGCTCGTCAGCGCACGCGCGTTGACGCCATTGCTCGAGGACGCGGCGGCAGCATCGCAGGCCGCCGCCCGCCTGGCGCGTGCGCACCGTGTCACGCCCGTGATGGGCCGCACCCTGCTGCAGGACGCCCTGCCGACCTCGCTCGGTCTCATAGCCGCCGGCTGGATGACCGCGATCGACGAGGCTGTCGCCGAGCTGCGCGCCGTGCCGCTCGCCGTCCAGATGGGAGGCCCGGTCGGTCACCGGGATCCTGCCATCGCGACCCGGGTCGCCGAGCAGCTCGGGCTCACCGCACCCGTGATCCCGTGGCATACCGATCGGATCCGGCCCGCCCGCCTCGCCTGCACGCTCGGACTCCTGGGCGGCGCTCTGGCGAAGGTCGCCCGGGACGTCACGCTCTCCGCTGTGCTGCGCGAGGGAGATCCGGATCCTGCGCACCGACGTGGCGGATCCTCCGCGATGGCCCACAAGCGCAACCCCGTGGCCGCGGTGTCCATGCTCGCGTGCAGCAAGCGCATTCCCGGGCTCGTCGCGACGATGCTCGCCACCATGGAGCAGGAGCAGGAACGCGCCGCCGGCGCGTGGCAGGCCGAGTGGGGGACGCTCACCGACCTGCTGCGTCTCGGCGGCTCCGCCGCCGCGTGGGGCCGGGATCTGCTCGAACATCTGCAGGTCGACGCCGCCGCCGCGACATCGAGCGCCGGAGCGGATCCCGATCTCGGCTTCGCCGGCGAGCTCGTCGATCGCGCCCTGAAGGCGCACGACCGATGACGCCGCTCGCGTACACCGTCGTCGGAAAGCGCGACCGTGCGGGAGCGGCCAGACACCATCAACCCAACTGATCAAGGAGCACGTGTCGTGACCGATGACCCCTACGAGTCCGGGATGCGCATCCGCCGAGAGGTCCTGGGCGACGCTCACGTAGACCGTGCGATCGCCAACACGACCGACCTGACGGAGCCCTTCCAAGACTTCATCACCCGCTACGCCTGGGGATCGGTGTGGGCCCGTGACGGTCTGGACCGGCGCAGTCGCAGCATGATCACGCTCGCTGTCCTAGCCACGCTCGGCCGCGAGCACGAGATCGGGATGCACGTCCGCGCAGCCCGGCGCAACGGTCTTACCGTCGAGGAGATCGGCGAGGTCCTCCTTCACACCGCCGTCTACGCCGGGGTCCCGGCGAGCAACGCCGCCCTGGCGATCGCGCAACAGGTACTCAGCGAGGAGACCACGAGCTAAGGACCGCTGCCCTCAGCGCCCGCCCCCGCGCGCGGCCGCCCCGGGGTCGAGCGTCAACAGCGCAGCGCTGGCGGCTGGAAGCGTGACCGCGTAGACCCCGCCACGGCGGCGGATCCGCGCGATCCGCGGCGCCGGCGCGACGCCGGTCGTGGTGCGTCCGAAGCTTCGGCCCCCGAGCGTCACCCCGCTGGTCGCGTAGGCGCTCGGAGCCCGCAGCCGCTCGATCGTTCCGGCTTGGCGGCCGTAGCCGGGCGGGTTGCGCACGAGCACGCGGGCGCTCGAGCGGGTGCTGTCGTTGATCACGACGACGCGGACGGCGTGGTCCTGACCGAGCGTCGCCCACACGCGGGTGTCGGCGTGGGTCGCGTTTGTGACCGACAGCAGCCGCGAGCCCGCCGGCGCCGCTTGGGTGAACAGCAGCGCCCCGTAGTACCAGGGCGCCACGGTCGCGTGCCAGCGTCCGCCGGAACGCTTGACCGTGAACAGCGCGTTGCTCCCTTTGACGGTATGCAGGTTGACCCCGTTGACGCCGGCGGCGTCCATCGAGAACAGCGTGTCGAGTACCCAGAGCGCCGATGCCATTGTGTTCGCGACGCCGCCCAGGCCGCCACAGGAGACGACGCCCATCTCGTCGACGCGGAACCCGTCGCCGCGGCCGCGGGCGACGGCGATGTACTGGTTCAGACCGTTGAGCTGGTCACGCGAGGCGTCGAGCCCGAGCAGATGCGCAACCGACGGATACAGGAACGAGCTCGGGTCCTTGATGCACTTGATCGCCGCGTACGCGTGCGCGGTCAGCGTCACCGCGCGGCCCCCCGGGTGCAGGAACTGCGCGAACGCGGCCATCCATGACGCCGCGCCCGGGCTCGGGCCGCTCGCATCGGGACCCGACAGCGGCAGGTCGGGCAGCTGCGGCAGCATGCGGGCGACCTCGGCGGCGTATTCCGAGGGTCCGTAGGACGGCGGTCGCGAGTACACCGGCGTGCCCTCCTCCAGGTACTGCGGGACCGGGTGGCCGTCCAACAGCCCGTACCACGGGACCACGGTGTACAGGTCGGGCTCGTTGCCGAGCTGCAGCGAATCGATGTAGCGCGGCCCGATCCGCGCGACGAGCTCGTGGGACTCGACCCTGACGATCGCGGGCCGGTCGGCCTCGAGATTGATCCCGAGGATCAGTCGCCCGCTGGTCGCTTCCGCGAGCCTGCGCAGCGCCGTCGCCCACGCCGGCGTGATGTCGTCCCAGATCCCGATCGGCTTGCGGTACCCGCGGATCGGCCACCAGCTGCGGTCGGCGCTGACACCGCCGATCCGTATCACCGGATGGCCACGGGGCGCGAGATTGCGGATCAGCCGGACGAGCACCGGATCGACGGGTGACGACGCCTGCCCGGTCCAGCGCGCGGCCCCCTGGTAGGTGAACGCCAGCCCCAGGTAGTTGTTTGGCAGGGGACGTCCGGCGGCGCGACCGGCGACGGCGACCGTCCGCTGATAGGCCCCGGCCGCGGACGGCGCACCGCACGTCAACGCACCCACGAGCGCGAGCGTCGTGATCGCCACACAGCGGCGCACGCCCACGCGTCCCATGGCGCGAGAGTATCCACGGTCGGCGGACGCGACGCGCCCGCCACCGCCGGGCCGACCCTCGAGCCACAAGTGGGATTCCATGTCGAGTGATTCCATGTCGAGAAGCTCGGACCGGCTCCGCTCACCAGATAGAGGCCCGCCCATCCACGACACGCGCGACCCACGACACCGAGACCACGATGCCGAAGTACCTGCTCCTCAAGCACGACCGCGGCGGCCCGGAGCCGCACCGTCCCTTCCCCCCGATGGACGCGGCGCGGAGCTCGTTGACGAGGTGGGATGCTGCGAGGACAGCTATCGGCTCTGCTACGTCCGCGGCCCGGAGGGGATCATCGTCGAGCTGGCGGAGCAGACCGGCTGAGGCCTCCGGCCGGCCGCCAGCCGCCGCCAGTCCCGGTGTCGTCAGGCCAGGAACTGCGTGGTCTGTGCCCACGCGTCGGCTGCGGCCTGCGCGTCATAGCCCGGGCGGCCCACGGAGCAGAAGCGGTGCCCGACGCGTGGGTAGGTGATGACCTGGGCCGCGGGTTGCCAGGCGCGGAGGGCGACGATGTCAGATGCCGGGACCATCGGGTCCGCTTCACCGACGAGGATCAGCAGGCGGCCGGCAAGCGGCAGGGTGCCGGTCGGCTCAGGTCGGGACGCGGCGATCGCGGTACCCGCAAGCCAACCGGCGTACATCGCAACGCAGGCGCGAAGATCAAGTTGCGCGGCAGCGAGCATCGCGACGTGCCCGCCGAATGACATCCCGACGGCGACCGATGAAGCTCCTGAGTCGGCGTGGGGTCGGTCGCAGGCCGCGTGGAGCGCGTCGCGCACGTCGCTGACGAGCTCCAGACGGGTGAGTTGGTCGATGAGGGCGAGGCCCTGGCGGCGACCTTCGTCGTCCTCGGGGAGCGGGCCGCCGGGCGCGCGCCGGTGAAGAAGGTCGGGGGCGATCACGACATATCCCATGGCGGCGACGTGCTCGGCCGCGTCGCGTTGCACGTCTGTGAGCCCGAACAGCTCGCCGAGGACCACGGCGGTTGGCCATCGTTGGTCGCCCTCCGGCCAGGCCAGAAACGCTGGCATCTCAGTCCCGTCGAGCGTGGCGACGCTGATGTCGATATTCGGCACGGGTGGATCGTAGTTGACCGCATACATGCCGGACGCGACTGTTTGGAATGACTAGGATGCCTGGTGCTCATGGTGGATTATTCGTTTGGAGATCTCCGCGTGCTGCGCGCGGTCGCGGCGCGCGGTTCGTTTACGGCTGCTGCGGCCGAGCTTGGCTACACGCAGTCGGCGATCTCCAAGCGAGTCGCGGCATTGGAGAGAATGACGGGGCATACGCTCGTGAGCCGCGAGCGCAAGGGAGCCCGACTCACCCGCGCCGGCGAAGTGCTGCTCGGGCACGCGGCCGCGGCCCTTGAGGCGATGGAGGACGCCGAGCGCGAGCTCGATGGCGCGAACGCGATCCGGGTTCGGGCCGTTCGGCTCGGGGCGTTTGCGAGTGCCGCCGCGGGTGTCGTGCCCGGCGCGCTGAGCCGCCTCGCCCGGGATCGACCCGAGATCGTGGTCGCGTTGCGCGAGGGCACAAGCGCGGTTCTCACGCGCGCTCTGCGCGCCGGGAACCTCGACATCGCGCTGCTCGCTGGCGTCCCTCCGCACCCGCCGCCCGATGACCGCGAGCCGGCTCTCGAGGTCGAGATCCTCGCGGAGGGACCTCTGCGCATCGCCGTCGGCGCGAGCCACCGACTGGCTGGACGATCACGCGTGCACGCAGCAGAACTCGCCGGCGAGCGCTGGGTAGCGGCACGTTCGGAGGGCCAAGAACGGCTCCTCGGAGTTTGGCCGGGCTCCGCTGGCCGGCCCAACGCGCCATTCGTCGTGCGCGATTGGCTGACCAAGCTCCAGCTCGTCGCAAGCGGGGCCGCGATCACCACCATCCCCGACGTGCTCGTACCCGCGCTCCCAGCTGATGTTCAAGATGTGAGCGTCGACGGCGGCAGCGCGCAGCGACGACGGTTGCTGCTCGTTCGCATGCCCGGAGTCACGCGGCCCGAAACCGAGGCCGTGGCGCTCGCGCTCCGCGACGCCGCCGTGGCTCCGCGAGCAGCCCCGCCGGCCTCGCCGAATAAGGGCCCGACCTAAACCGGGGCTCAGCGCCGAAGATCTCACGGCGCACCTACCCCCTGGCCGCTCCTATGGGAGGCCTGGTTGCTGGCTGTCGAGAAATCGTTCGACGAGCCCTCGTACCACCACAGCCATCGGGAAGTTGTGCTCTTCAGACCAGTCTTTGAGCCGCAGGTAGTGCCCTTCGGGGAGACGGACCGGCATCGTCCGTAACGGCCCTCGGGGTGAGTAACCGACGTAGGGTGCCGGCGCACGCGGGAGGGCCGTGCGCGCCATGATCGACGCAGACACGGCTCCGATCACGGTTTCGGACGGCTCGAGTGCGGCGGCGAGTTCTTCGACGCTCCGGCCGAGTCGTTCAGCAGCCTCGCTGAGGGATCGGCCCTGGGCGAATTCGCCGAACAGCGCACCGAGCGGGTCAGAGCTGCGAAGGCGCTTGGACAGATCCTCCAAGATCGCCTGAAGCATCTCGAGTTCGATGCCCAGTTCCGCTGCAGTCTGGGCCACCGACACGCCCGCGGCTGCCTGGTAGAGCAGCAGTAGAGCGCCGGTTCGCGGCCAGCGTGCGGTCTGCTCCACGCGCCACGGCTCGCCGCCCAGCGAGGCGCTGAAGGCCGCGTGTGCCCGCGGCTTGTCGTGCGCCGCGGGACCCGCCGCGGGCGCGAGGAGCGCGCGGCCAAGCAAGAACGCCAGCACGGTCGATTCTTCGTGCTCGGGCAACCCGCTGATCGCCTTGGTCAACAGCCGCACCGCGCGTCCTTCGTCTCTTTCAGAGCTACCGCTAGAGATACCGCCAAGATATCATCGCGAAGCTCAGCCTCGCCCGCCGAGGTCCCCGGCTCGCGGTGCAACAATGCAGAACCTCGGACGACGAACGGTGAACCTCAGAACGATCCGTAGCCCCACCACGAGGCGCGACGAAGCGTGATCGACTTCGGACTCGGAAACCACTTCTTCCACTACACGGCATCCGCTGCAGCGGTCGGAGCGCTGGCGGTGGGCGGAGGGTCGGCGATCGCCGCCGGAGTCGATTCGGGCGGCGCGGCGCGTGCGGTGCGCGCGTCGGAGCCCGATGTCACGGTGCTGTTTGGTCGCGCGCTCTTGACAGTCCGCGCGGCGCAGCCGCCCGTGTTTGCCAAGGCGGTCGTCTACGAGGCCGACGGCAGCACCACCAACGGCCGCGCAACGACCTCCGCGAGCGCGATCACGAAGTGGCGCTTCGTGTTCGACAACGCCCCCTCCAAGAGCCGCTTCGCGAGCGCGACGCTCACCTACGGCCCACCGCCGGCCCGGTTCGGCAAGGTGACAGGATCCAGATTCCCATTCCTGGAGGACGTCGTGATCGCTCGCGCGCCCAAGCTCACGCTCACCCAGGCGGTCGCTGCGTTGCGCAAGGCCGGCTACCGCAGCGGGTTCACTGGCGTCACGCTCCGACGGCCCCTGGGCCCGCACGAGACACCGCCGCTGTATCTGTTCTCGCTCGCCAATGGGCGCTTCGTGTCTGTCAACACCGTCACCCGCAAAGTCAGCAAGATCTGAGGTTGAGCCCGCCCGCACGGATTGCCTCGTCGTCGCGGCGCAGGCCTCGGCCACGGCTACAGCAGTCGATCGAGCGGACTCGCGTTTGCAGACCGTCGGTCTGCAAGTAGGGTGTGGTGATGTCCGGGCCGGTCCTGCCGCCGCGCTTGTACTACATGCCGCGCACTCGCTCCAGCCGGGTTCTGTGGCTGTTAGAGGAGATCGGTGAGCACTACGAGCTGACCGAGATCGCTGGCGTCCAGCGCCGATCTGCCGAGCATTTGCGTCGCCATCCGCTGGGGCGCGTCCCCGCGCTTGAGCTTGGCGATGGCACCACCATGTTCGAGTCGGCAGCGATCTGCCTTCAGCTCGCCGATCTGTACCCGGCTGCCGGGCTCATCCCGGCGCTGGGCTCCAGCGAGCGGGCGCTTGTCTATCAGTGGGTCATGTTCGCGGTGGCCGAACTCGAAGGCCCGCTGTTTCGCTGGATCGGCGCGCTTGGCGATGACACGACGGAGTCGCTGGCGCGCGATCGATTCACGCAAGCTGCAGTCGCGCTCCAATCCGCGCTTGACGGCGGCGACTGGCTGCTCGATGCCCAGTTCACCGTCGCCGATGTGATGTGCGCGAGCGTGCTACAAGGAGCCGACTCCCGGGAGATGCTGCGTCCCTGGCCTGGGCTTGAGGCCTACGTGCAACGCAGCGAGTCACGCCCCGCATATGCCAAGGCCGCCGCGATCTCCGATCGGCCTCGCACCTAAGCAGAGTTACCTATCGGGCTCGCAGGACCTAGCCCGGGCGCGCTGGGGATTGCATCGCCGTCACTCCCCCGGCATGTCCAGCAGCCCGGCACGCTGGAGCTCCTCAAGCGCGCTCGCCCGCACGCTGATCTCGTCGACCTGATCCTGCGTGCGCCGCGTCGCGGACTCCATGTCTGAGATCTGCGCCGAGAGCTCCGCGGCGGACTCGCCGACGCTGAGCTGCGCCTGGACCGCCGAATAAGAGGCCTTGACGACCTCCTTCTGGCTCCGGAAGCGCTCAAGCTGGCGGTGAGCGGCGCGCTCGGAGGCGACCATCTGCACCTGCTGGGCCTCGAGATCGGCGATCTGCCCGACGAGCTCGACCAGTTCGACGGCGATCGACTGCTTTCGCGCGAGCGCACGTCTCGCCAGCTCCTCTCTGCCGAGCTCGAGGGCCCGTCGCGCGCCGTCGTCGAGTCTCGCCAGGTCCCCGCGCCGCTGATCGGCTTGGCGCTCCAGACGCTTCTTGGCCGTCACCAGCTCCAGGATCGCGTTCCGCATGCCGGTGAGCTGCTCCATCTGCGCCGCGTAGCCGAGGTCGATGGTCTCACGCGGATCCTCGACACGGTCAAGCAGCCGCGAAAGCTTGGCCTTGATCAGGAGGCTCAGCCGCGTGGCCACTGGTCGATTTTCGCAGAGAAAGTGAGCATGTCCGCGGCGCGCGCCCTGCGCGCCGGCAGATCCATTGTGCCCCGTCGACCTCGTCCGGTGGGCGTGAGAGATGGATGGTGCTGCCGATGTCAGGGGCGTGTCGCGCCGGGGGGCGGCGGCGCGACCCGCGGGCCTCGCATCGCTGGGCCGGGCATCGCGCGAGCGTACGTCACAGCCGGGAGTGTGCGAGGCCTACAGCTTGGTAGCGAAGCGCCGCAGGTGATGGCTCACGTCGCCGACAAGGTCCGTTTTGACTCGCCGTTCGACGAAGTGCCAGTGACCGTTGCGGCGTTCAAAGCGATCGTGGTAGCGGCCGCTGACGATGGGCTGCAAAGGCAGGTCCGGGAGCGCCTGAAGTGCGGTGAAGTACGCACGCGAGGTCGCGGTGCCGGCCGGTTCGTCGACTTCTATGACGAGGTTCGTGGTGATGTGCTGAGTCCGTGGCGTGCCGTCCTGGTAGATGATCACGTTTTCGCGGAGCATCGTCTCGATCGCGTCGCTGCCGTTGACCGACTCGACGCCGCCGCTGAATGTGGCGTTCGCGAGCAACCGCCCGACCCCGGCGAAATCGCCACCGTCCACGAGTTCGGCGTAGGTTGCGATCAGGTTCGCGATCGCCCGGTCGCTGGATTGTTGATCGCCCGGGGTCATACGGCCTCGGGGTGGTGCCGCGCGGCCGCGAGGAGCTGCTCGGTCCATGTGGTGACCGCATCGGTGATGATCGACATCGGCTCGGTGGAGCTCACCCCGCTACCCCACGTCGTGCCGAAGGTGTGATTTCCGTGGGGCACTTCGATCAGTGTCGCATCGGCTGGCAGCGGCGGGAATTGGGCCGGTCGGCCGTAGGGGTCGAGGCCGCCCTGCAAGATCAGCATCGGCACGCCGGTGGCGAGCAGCTCGCGGGGACTGCCCGGTCCGAGCAGCGGGTATGAGAGCGCGAGCACGGCGACGGCGCCGAGGTCTTTTGCGGTACGGGAGGCGACCTGAGAGCCGGCGCTGCGGCCGCCGGAGATCACCGGCAGCCCGAGGCTCGCCACTCGCGGCCAGACAGCTCGCCAGGCCGCATCGAGCGACCGCTCGTCCGAACCCCCGGACGACCGTCCGCGCGCGAGGCGGTAAGGCTGTGTGATCAGCGCGACCGTGATCCCTCGTGCGGGGAGGGCGGCGGCGAGCGCCTGGAGGTCGGGGGATTCGATCCCGGTCGCGGAGCCGTGGCCGAGCATCGCGACCGCGCTGGCCGGTCCATCGGGTCGGTACCAGGTGATCCGGGCCGGGCCGACCGGCGTCGATATGAATTCCTCGCTCATCTGCCCGCTCCCGTGCGGGCAGGCAGATGACGATGGTCGTCCGCGACGTGTTTGAGGAGTGCGGCGACGGGGCCTGTCACCGCCGGATGGCCGGGAACGACGTGGCCGCCCGTGTGCTCCAGCACCAACGGGTCGATGAACGCATCCGCCAGCAGCCGCGATTCGTTGGGTGGCACGACCATGTCGCTGCGGCCGATCACATGAATCGATCGGACCGTCAGCGGGCGGGCGAAGAGATCGTCCGGTTCGGCGACGTCGCTCTTGAAGCCGCCGACCATCACCGCGAATTCGAACCGGATGTCGCGGTTCGCGTCGCCGGTGCGGGCCTGCTGGAGGCCTGCGAGCAGTCCCGTCAGCGCGGCGCCCTGGCTGAACCCGAACACGCCATCGAAGCCGCCGGTCGAGTGGAACAGGCGCGTGGCCCATTCCCGCGTCCGCTCCCAGCCGCCCGCCCCGGCGTGCCACCAGCCGAAGTCACCTTCAGCCAATGATGGCGCATCGACGTAGACGAAGCTAACGTCCGCCGGCATCGCCGCGGCGAGTGCTGCCATCTGCCTGCGCAGCACCGCGGCGCTGCCGTGGTAGCCGTGCAGGCAGAGGATCCGAAGGTCACGCATACCGGTCACCCGACCTTCGCTGCGGCCTGCATGATCAGCGCGGCGACCGCGGTGAGACGGTCGAGCCCAGGAACACCTGCCGATAGCTCGACGGCTTGATGTAGAGGTCGACCCCCTTCGTGCTGCCGTCGTTGAACGGCACCTGCTGCAGCGCGCCGGTCAGCTCGCTTCCGGCAAACCGGCCGGTGAGCTTGACCGCGCTCTCGCCGACCGCCGGGATGCATGCGCCGACGTAAACCAGCGCCTTGACGTTCGGGTTTCCGGCCGCTGCGTTGGTGATCACCATGCCGGCGTAAGAACGCCCAACGAGCACGATCGGGCCCTTGATGCTGGCCAGGACGCTCGCGATATACCGCGCGTCACCGGTCACCGATCGCAGCGGGTCTGCAGGAGCGAGCACCGGATAGCCAGCGTCCTGTCTGGTTGTCATTCCCCTGTCCTCCGAAGTAGCAAGGTGTATCCGGCCCGGTTGTTGATCAAGCGACCGCAGCAGCATCCCTTCCGGAAGGCATTGACACCATCAATTTTGTGATTGACAGCCTTAGAATCGGTCTATGTTCGACACGCGCCGGCTCGAAGTGTTGGTCGCGGTCGCCGACCACGGGTCGGTTTCAGCCGCAGCGCTCGCGCTGTCGCTGACGCAGCCGTCGGTGTCGCACCACCTCGCTCGACTCGAGGCGCAGGCCGGCGTCGCGCTGCTGGATCGCGGTCCGCGCGGAAGCCGACCGACGGCAGCGGGTGAAGTGCTTGTCGAGCACGGCCGCGCGGTGCTCGACCGGCTCGCTCGTGCCGAGCACGATCTGGCCGACGTGGTCGCGCTACGCGCCGGGCATGTCGCGATCCGCGCGTTCCCGACCGCGTTCATCGACCTCGTCCCGCGTGCGATCGACGGCCTGCAGCGCCGAACGCCAGCCGTTCACGCGACCTTCTCACCGGGCAGCCACGATTCCGCGATCGAAGCGGTAGTCGGCCGCGACGCCGATGTCGCAGTGGTCTTCACCGACCCACAACGCTCCGGCGCCACGTTACCCGGAGCGCTGCAGCGCACGCACCTGATGGACGATCCGATGCTCGCCGTTCTTCCGCGCGGACATCGGCTCGCCAACCGCAACCAGATCTCGCTCAAGCAGCTGGCGACCGAGCGGTGGGTGGTCGGCACAACTCGCGGTCCCGACTCGATCATCCGCCGCGCCTGCGCGGCCGCAGGCATACAACCGGACATCGCGATCGAAACCGACGACCTGCTCGTCGTGCAAGGCGTCGTCGCCGCCGGACTCGCCGTCTCGCTCAGCCCAGCGCTTGCGGTCGCGCACACCCGCCCCGACATCGTCCTGCGCCCGCTCACCGACAAACAGCTGTTCCGCCGGATCGAAGCGATCGACAACACAACCGACACCACCCCCGCGGCGGAGGCGCTGATCGACGAGCTCAAACTCGCCGCGGATGACCTGTGCGGCGGCTGAGACCCGGGACACCGTCGCACCGATGAGGGGCGCGGCCGAGCACAAAGCCAGGACTCGGGAGGAACGGCGACCCGACGTCATCCTGCTCAGGACGTGGACCCTCCGAGCTCGCAGTGACGCCTGCGCGGACCGAGCGAGCGCTCGTCGCTCAGCGCTCTGAGAAGATGCGCTGGTCCGTGTGTACGTGGATCAGACGAGCGGCGTGCCCCGACGGCCGTTGGGCGTGGATTCCCTCCTGATGGCACGCGGTTATGACCCCGCAGCGTGGCAGGCGTTCTGCCAGGCACTCGTAGGTGCCGCGGCGGCACTCACCGGGCTGCTGTTCGTAGCGGTGTCGATCAACCTAGAGCGCATTCTCAAGCGCCCGAATTTCCTGCCGGCCAGAGCCGCGGAAACGCTCGCTGCAGTCCTCGTGGTGCTGATGAGCTGCGCGCTCACCCTCGTCCCCCAGAGCACACGACTGTTGGGCATCGAGCTGCTCGTGATCGCGCTCGCGCTGCTCGCGGTCACCCCCCGGCAGCTCGCCACCCGGCGCGAGCAGCGCGAGGACCCTGCCGCGTGGCACCGTTCCCGCATCGCCACCACGGCCGCACCAGCCATCCCGACGGCGATCACCGGCATCTCGCTCATCGTTCATTGGGGAGGTGGCCTGTACTGGCTCGCGCCCGCCGCCCTCCTCGGCATAGCGGCAGCCGTCTACAGCGGCTGGGTGCTGCTCGTGGAAATCGTCCGCTGAGCAGTGGCCATCTTGACGGCCTGCGCCGGGACAGGCCGATGTGTGTCGATCGCCGCCAAACCGGCCAGGCCGGGCCGGTTGTCCGCTTCCGCTTCCGTACGGCGACCGGCTGAAGCAGCATCGCGGTCTGATCGCGCCCCGAGCGGCTGGCCGCCAGACTAGGCGTGTGAGCGCGATCCGCATCCCGCGACTGCTGATCGACACGGTCATGGAGGATGGGCCGCGGACCCCGGCGCGGCGCCGGTGGCTGGCCGCGCTTCCCGAGGTCGTCGACAGCTTGACGTCAGAGTGGGGCATTGAGCTCGGCGAGCCATATGAGCCAGGCGGCCGGTGCGGTTGGATCGCGCCCGTAGATGGGCCGGATGCGCTGGTGCTCAAGGTCAGCTGGCGCCACCGCGAGGCCGAGCACGAGGCAGACGCGCTGCGAGTCTGGGACGGCGACGGCGCCGTGCGCTGCGTAGCTGAGCGCGTGATCGGGGACACGATCGCGCTGCTGCTTGAGCGATGTGACCCCGGTGTTCAGCTCAAGGTCGCGCTTCCCGAGCCTGATCAGGACCTGGTGATCGCCGGGTTGATGCGCCGGCTATGGGCACGACAGCCGCAGCCCGACCACCCGTTTGAGTCCTTGGAGGCGATGTGCGATGACTGGGCTGAGTCCTTTGAGCGTGACTGCTCCTCGCGCCCCCACCGGCTCGATCCTGGTCTGGCGCAAGCGGCGATCGAGCTTTTGCGATCACTGCCCGGTAGCGCCGACCGCGGAGTGCTGCTCTGCACCGATCTGCATGCCGAAAACGTCCTGTCTGCCCAGCGCGAGCCATGGCTGGTGATCGATCCCAAGCCGTTCTTCGGCGACCCGGCCTATGACCCCATCCAGCACATGCTCAACTGCGACCAGCGCCTGGCAGACGATCCGGTCGGGCTCTCACAGCGCATCGCAGGCCTGCTGGATCTCGAGCCGCAGCGTGTTCAGCTTTGGCTGTTTGCGCGCTGCACCCAGGAGTCGCTCGCAGACCCCGCGATGGGCGAACCCGCCCATCGACTCAGACCCTGACCCCACGGGCTCGTGTCACCGACTGCCGCTCGCACGTTGCAGCAGTATCGCCAGCGGCGAATCGTATCTGAGCCAGCGGCGAGTTCTGCAGCGTTACCAGCCGTTCACGTGCAACGTCGCGTCGAGGTCGGCGCGCGGGCCGGGCTTGAATTCGGTCCCCTTGGAGTAGGCAACCGGCAGCAGCACACCCTGGCGGACATCCGCGGGAAGCCCGAGCACTTCAGCGACCTCACGCTCATACGTCAGGTGCAGCGTCGTCCAGGCCGTTCCGAGTCCTCGGGCGCGCAGCGCGAGCGCCAGGCTCCAAGCGGCCGGCAGAACCGAACCCCACACTCCGGCCTGGTTGCCCTCCGGCAAGCCAGCGGCACCGACCGTGATCGCGCCGATCACCAGAACCGGCACCTGGCCCATTACTTCACACAGATAGTCAGAGCTCGCCGCGAGCCTTTCCTGGGCCGCAGTAGCAGGCTTGGGCTTCGCCTCCCTGTAGGCACGGTATGACCGCTTGTAGAACTCAGCCACGCGGGCCTTGACGCCCGCGTCGGTCAGGACGATCCAATGCCAACCCTGCGAATTCGACCCAGACGGCGCCTGCAACGCCACTGCCAACGCCTCGCGTACCACCTCCAGCGCCACGGGTCGATCCAGGTCCAGTCGCTTCCGGACCGCGCGAGTGGTGCTCAGCAGCTCGTCCGGGCTCAGCGCCAACAGATCCGTCATGTGGGGTCTCCGTTCCTTCGCTCGCTATCAACACACACGAACGCGGGTGTAGCACGCTGCCTGGCGGAGCTCAGGTACGTCGCGGGCCGGCGATCCTGAGCGAGACGGGGCGACTGCCGGCGGCGAGCAGTCCCATCGCTCCCAGCCCCAGCAGCATCAGCGTGACCACGTCGGCCGTCGGGGCACCGAGCCCGCCGCGGATCTCCGCGTTGGTGAGCAGCACGGCGGGATAGCTGGCCGCGAACGCCCAGGCAAACCGGTTCAGCCCCATCACGACGCCGCAGCCGATGTGAAAGCCGTCGCTTTAGGTGTGATCTCTGGCCGCCCGCTGAACGTGCCCGCGTCGCTGATGCGGGCCGGGTGAGACGCCGGTTCGGTCGCCCAGGCGGGCCGGTTGCGCTGCGGGCTGCAGCGAGGTGATCGCGAGTCGCAGGAGAAAGGCATCGCGCTCGACGATCCGTCCGATCAGCATCCGCGCGGCGCCCTCGACATCGGCGGCGTCTGCGAGGCCGCCACAGGGGATCGGGTCGATGCCGAGGTCCCGGGAGAGGGAGGCGACGAGGCGCAGGGCCGCCGGGTCGTCTCCGGCGAGCAGCGTTTGCACGCCCTGGGCCTGGGCCTCTGTGCGCGAGAGTCGGAGCGACTCGAACGACGACGTGTTGAACGCTTTGACCACCCGGCTGCCGGGCAGCCCGGCCTGAAGCATCTGCGCGCGCGAGCCGCCGTCTGGGAGTGTCGGCCCGTTCGTCAGGTCGATCACGACCCGGCCGACGAGGTCGCCAACGTCACCGACGACGTTGCCCGGCGCGACGTCGGGCACCGTCCAGAGGACGACTGGGCCGAAACGCGCCGCCTGAGCGAGCGTACCCGCGGTGCAGACACCCGTGCTGAGAGCGGCGGTGGCCTCGGCGGCTTCGGGCCGCCGCGCGCCGAAGCAAATCTCATGTCCCGCGGCTGCCCATCGCAGGCCCAGACCGCGACCCATGTTGCCCGTGCCGACAACGCCGATCCGCATGCGCCTCCTTCGGATAACGATCCCTATCAACCGTCGGGCTTACCGTACACGATCATGGGAACGCAAGGTCCCCGTACCCGCCGGCCCGCCGCCGAGACCCGAGAGCATGTGCTCGCCGTCGCCCATGACCTCTTCTACCTCGAAGGGATCAGCCGGACGGGCGTTGACCGTGTCGTCGCCGCCGCCGGTATCGGCCCCACCACGCTATATCGGCTGTTTGACTCAAAGGACGGGCTGGTCACCGCCTACGTTGAGCGCGAGGCCGCGGCCTACGTTGCCTGGATGACCGATCTGATCGAGGGCAAGTCTCCGCGTGACGGACTGCGGGCATTCATGCGCGGCATCGTCGAGCAGGTCGAAGGCTCCCGCTGCCGAGGCTGCCCGTTCCAACTGACCCTCGGTGAGATCCCTGATCCCGGCCATCCGGCACATCGAGCCGCCGTGGCGCTCAAACGGTGTGTCCGTGATCTGCTGCGCGATCTCGCGGCTCGAGCCGGCGCGGTCGACCCCGAAACGACCGGCGACCACCTCATGCTCCTGGTTGAGGGCAGCTACGCCGCCGCTCGCTCGCTGGATTCCGCAGCGATCAGCATCCGAGCGGTCGACGCCGCACTCGCTTACCTACCGGCCTGAGGTTCGCGTCCCGCGGTTTGCGGTATGGTCGAACCATGTTGATAGGGATCGTTATTCAATGATCGCCGTTTCGGGTGCTGCGGGCGTCGTCGGCGGCGAGGTGCTCCGTGCGGCAGCGGCCGCCGGCATCCCGGCTCGTGCGCTGGTGCGGCGGCCTCCAGACCAGCTCGCGACGCACGCGGAGGCCGTCCAGGTCGACCTCGACGACGCTTCCGCGGCGGGCGGCGCCCTGGCCGGCTGCGAGGGGCTGTTCCTGTTGGCCGGCTTCGCCGACATGCCCGGACTGCTCGCCGCTGCGCGAGCGTCCGGCGTGCGCCGGTTGGCGCTGCTGTCCTCGGGCGCGGTGCAGGACGGCGACGAGGCAAACGCCGTCGTGGCGATGAACGCCGCGTCAGAGCGCGCGGTGCGCGCCAGCGGCCTGCGTTGGACGATTCTGCGTGCCAGCGGCTTTCAATCCAACGCGCTGCGCTGGCTGCCTCAGCTGGAGGTCGGCGACGTCGTCCGCGATCCGTTTCCCAACGTCCCAATCGCGCTTATCGACCCGGCTGACCTCGGCGCCGCGACTGTCGCCGCGCTGCAAGGTGGCCACGACCACGAAACGTTGCGCCTCACCGGTCCCGAGGCGCTGCGCCCCGCCGAGCAAGTCGCCATCGTGGCCGCCGCCGCCGGCCGGCCGCTGCGGTTCGAGGCCCAGTCACAAGCCGAAGCGCGCAACGAGATGGAGACGATCATGCCGCAGCCATTCGTGGACGCCATCTTTCGCTTCTTCGTCGACGGCGAGTACGACGACAGCCACATCGATCCGACGCTACCGACGCTGCTCGGCCGACCGGCAGGCACCCTGGCCGCCTGGGCCGCCCGCCACGCAGACCGCTTCCAGTCCGCCGGATGACACTCGGAGAGCGACCCGCGCGCTCGTCCGACAGCCAGACCGACACCTCTGGGCTTGAGGAGATGGGGCAGCGCGAGTCACGTCTCGCTCACTGGCCCATCCTCACGAAAACTCAGCCACCAGGTTGGCCGCGGCGATCACTCGATCCTCGCGATCGACCAGCGAGGTCACGGCCGGTCGCCACGACCAACCCGTCCATATGACCCGGTCGCGGACATCGAGCCGGTGCTCGACGCACTCGGGCTCGACGACGTCGTCGCGGTTGCGCTGGAGGCGGACGCCGCGTACGCGCTCAAGCCGGCGCAGCACCACCTCAGACCGGCTCGCTCCCGGGGGCCAGCATCGTCGGCGAGCTCGAACGCCGGGGACTGCGCCGCTGGTTCAGTGTCGGGTTGTTTGGGTCCATGCGTAGAGGGGCTTTCCCTCCTGGGTCCTCTGAAGAGCACGTGTGGTGCCGTTGCAGCGAGTTCGCCCGGGTCTAAAGCCCTCCGGGGCTGCTGCAGCCAGCCCCGCATTTGGGGTGAGCACACGACGAGCCGGGGCGACCTTGACGCTCCGGCTCGAAATGACGCGATCACGCCGCTGCCCCGGTCGCCCGGACGATGCGAAGCCTATGATGGCGTCGTGATCGCAGATGGCACGATCACGCAGCGGCCGAGGTGCGCGGTCTTGCGGGATCGACGCGCCGCAACGATGTGAAGGAGATGTGATGCCTGGCCTGACGGGTCGTTTCAACACGTTGATGAAGGCGAAGGTCTCGTCGGTGCTCGATCGTGCCGAGGATCCTGGGGAGACACTCGATTACAGCTACGAGAAGCAGCTCGAGCTGTTACAGCAGGCCAAGAGCGGCATCGTCGAAGTCGTCACCTCGAAGAAGCGCCTGCAACAGCAGGAGGGCACCCTCCGCGAGCAGGTGGTGAAGCTGGACGGACAGGCACGCCAGGCGCTGGCGGCGGGCAACGAGGATCTCTCCCGCCAGGCGCTCACGCGCAAGCAGGCGATCCAGGATGAGCTCGGTACGCTGGACCAGCAGGTCGCCGACCTCGAGCACCAGCAGCAGCAGCTGATCGACGGCGAGAACAAGCTGCAAGCCAAGGTCGAGGCGTTCCGGACCCAGAAGGAGATCGTCAAAGCGCAGTACTCGGCGGCTGACGCACAGGTCCAGATCTCCGAGGCGGCCACCGGCGTCGGCGAGCAGATGGCTGACGTCGGCCTGGCGGTGCAGCGAGTGACGGAAAAGACCGAGAACATGAAGGCGCGGGCGGACGCGGTCGGGGAGCTCGAGCAGGCGGGCACGTTCGACGATCCCACCGAGCTGGGCGGCGGAGACGATCTCGATCGGCAGCTGGCGCAGCTCACCAGCGGGAGTGCGGTCGACTCAGAGCTCGAGAAGATGAAGGCCGAGCTCGCCGCCGGGACTGCGGCACCGGAGCTGCCCAGCGGCGGCGGAACGGAGGCGGCAGCATGATCGTGCGGATCGCCACCGAGGGGCAGTACCGGATGGCTGAGCGGCAGTTGCCCAGGCTTCAGGAACTTGACGACGAGCTGGTGGCGGCGGCCGAGTCCAAGGACGCGGAGCTCTTCGAGCGGCGATTCGCGGAGCTGCTGGACTTCGTGCGCACCGGCGAGGTCCTCGACGACGCCCACCTCGGCCCCTCGGATGCGATCCTGCCTCCGCCCGGCAGTTCGCTCGCGGAGGCCACCGGTGACTTCAGTACCGAGGGCCTGATCCCGAACTGACTCAGCGCGGCCGGCGTCGGTCGTGACGGCGGCGCCGCCCGGTGCCGCCGTCCAGCAACCGCCGGACGGCCGTGACGGCCTCCGCGTCGGGTCGCTCGGCGCGCTCGACCAGCTCGGCGATCTCCAGCAGTTCGGCCTGCACGGCCACGACCCGGTCACACGGCAGCAGACCGGACCGGCGGACGAGGCGGCCCGAAGCGGTCGCTCGCGCCACTGCCCCGCGCAGCCACCCGGCCACGCGGCGCGCGTCGCGCCCGTCGGACGGCGGCGCATCGCGCGCCCGCCGCGGCGGGTCCACCAGCGGCCTGAGGCATGAAAGACCTTTCCCCCTTTGGCTGAAACGGTATGGCGGGATGTGTGCAGCAGGCTGGGAGCGCCCGGTCACAAACGACAACCTGCGGTAACAGCCGCGGCTGCCCGCCCGGTCGCGGAGAAACTCGGGCTCGCCGCGCGGTCGACCTCAATGATCGTCTGCTGACCTGCGTGAGTCGCTGGAACGGCCCCAAAGCTGGCGACGGCCCCGATCTCCGGGCTGGCTAGCGCGACACCGAGCGTGCGCGATCCGCGTGTCCAGACCTCCGGTTCGTCGCCGAGCCGGCCACGCCGCGTGGGCTGCTGCTCCGCGGCTCGGACAGTTCAAAGGAGAAGCCGAGCCTCGCGGCCTGATGCCGGCGACGTGACTGATCGTTCGTGAGAAACCGCGCTGGCGCCGCTACGCGGGCTGGTTGCCTCCGCGACCAGCACCCAGATCACCGGCTACTGCGCCGCCCACGAAACCAGTCGCCGTTCAACACTGTTGGAACTCTCGCGCCAACGCGCCCAGGCGGTCGCCAGCTACCTACTGGCCGGCCACGATCGATCGGATGTCAGCATCTCAGGCGACGGCGCAACGAACTTCGTCGCGACCAACCAGACCGCGAGCGGACGCGCGGAGAACCGCCGCGTGCAGATCCAAGTGCGCTACCCCAAACCAACCCTTTGACATCCACGCCCGGCAGGCGCAGACCCCAACGCCAGGCGACCACCAACACTGCCCGGTCGCCGGGACCCACCAGATCGCCCGCTTCCGTTTCAGCTGGTCCATCACGCCTACTGCGGCCACGACCGTTTGGCTGCCGCTTCAACACACGAAGGGGAAAGCGCGACGATCTCGGCGCAGACGGCCCCGGCGGACGCGTGCGCGGCTTCTCCGCGTTGCCCCGGACCGGAGGCGGGGAGAACGCCGACGTGGATGGCCGCGTCACCAGCGCGGACGCGGTCACTGAGCAGTACGAGCGGCTGCTCAAGGCGGTCTGGGAGATACGCAGCCGGATCGGTCGTCGTCGTCCCTCGCCGATCAGGAGCCGGTTGCGGTGGCCGAGCGCGCCAGGCGTTGCGAATAAGCGGATAGGATCGCCCGTCAATGGAGGCGATAACGCACTTGAATACCGACCAACCGGCGGTGAAGCTCAAGCTAGAACTGCTCGAGGCGGCGACGCCGGTGCCCCGAGCTGTCGTCTACGGCGACATGTGGGTGGTGGAGGGCGCTTACACGCTCCGCTGCCTGGAGCTCGGTTGCGCCAGCGTGACGCTGATTGACTCGTTCGAGACACCGGATTGGCAGCGGACGCGGATCGGGCATCCCCAACTGGACTTCGTGAAGGGCGATTTCGCCGACCCACTGTTCATGGGCAGCATCCGCGCGAAGTACGACCTCGGGGTGGCCTACGACGTGCTCCTGCACCAGGCGTCGGCTCTCGGTGCGCTGCACCTGATGTGCGAGCGCGTCGAGCAGCGATTCGTCGTCGTTCAGCCTATGCTCCGCGAGGGTGGTGATCCTCAACAGCTCGTCTACCTCCCCGGGCTCGCTACCGATGCGAGCCTTCACCCGGTGGGAAGCGACAACGATTGGATGCGCGCCATCGGGCCCGCGACGGAGGTCAACACTGTCCATTGGCTGTGGGCGATGACCCCTTCGTTCCTACGCGCGGCACTGCGCGGCGAGGGCTTTGAGATCACCGCTGAGCGCGAGGAAGGAGGGTTCCCGAACCCACGATGGACCTGGTGGGGATGTATCGCCGAGCGCGTAGAGTGGCCGACCGCCCACTGGTCTGAGCACTACCGTCATCCGGGCCTGCGTTCGCCCTGCGACTGATCAGGTCCGGCCGCGGGCGAGCGCCCGCGCGTTTTGGTCGAGATCCGCTCAACGCCAGGCTAGCTCATCTGAGCCGCGCGCCCGCTGACTGTTGCCTTTCGATGCCCAGCAGCAACGGTCTCGGCGCCGCTGGCGCTCAGAACCGCGACTCCTCTCGGACATTTTGGGTTACCCCCGGGCCGGGGCGCGGGGTCGCCCGGGTCCACAGTTGTCCGCTATCGCTCGACGCCTGTACGAGTCACCCCAACGCGGAGGCCCCTTCCGCCCCAACTCGACAACACCGGTGCGGGCGCGAGTCTCCTCCTCGCCAGAGAGCAACGGTGAGCCGTGACTGCTCAGTTTTCGTCCGATGCACGACTGTTCGGCGGTGCGCTCCGGCCGCTGCGCTACCTATGAGAGCGATCGTCTCTGTTGGCGTGCTGCCTCCCACGGTCGTTGTCGGGGTCACCTTGACCCTTCAATGAGGGCGAGTGAACGCCGGCATGATCTCGGTGGAGAACCGCCGGACGCTCTGCCTGGTGGACTCTGCGCCGTGAAGCAGGACGTGCTGGACGCCGACCGCGCGCAAGGCTGCGAGTTCCGCAGCGATTCGGTCGGGCGTGCCGTACAGCGCGCTCGCCTCAGTTGCGCCAGGTGTGCCGGCATAAGCCGTGATGTGCGATTGATTGCGCCCGTCCGGATGCTGCGATAGAGCGACCATGCCAGCATGCGCCTGCGCTAGCCGCGCCAGCGCCGTCTGCGCATCGACAGCGTCGCGGGCAACGTAGAGATTACGTGCGACCGCGACGTCCATAGGATCGAACGTGCGGCCGCGCGCCTCGCACTCGGCTCTGAATAGCGCGAGCCGCTCGCCAACGGTTTCAGTTGATGCGAACTGGTCCAGCAGCAGTTTGCAGCCGCGCGCGGCGACGCTGCGGATCGAATCCGGTTTGCCAGCGGCGATCCAAATTGGCGGATGCGGCTTTTGCGAAGTAGGAGGCTCAACGATGATGTCTTCGTACTGCCAGAAGTTGCCGTCGTGCGAGAACCGCACGTTGGATGTCCAGGCCTTGATGATGACCTGCAGCGCCTCCTCGAAGCGCGCCTGCGCCTGCTCGTACGGCGTGCAGAAGCCGGCGAACTCGGAGTGGCGATAGCCCTTGCCGACACCAAGCTCCAAACGGCCGCCGGACATCAGATCGAGTGTCGCCGCCCGCTCAGCGAGCAGCACCGGATTGTGCCAGGGCAGAACGATGACCGCTGTACCGAGCCGCATCGTTGTCGTGCGCGCGGCGACCCATGCGAGCAAGTCGAGTGAGGCCGACACCTGCCCGTGGCCGCTGAAGTGGTGCTCGACCAGGAAGCTCGATTCGAACCCGAGCGCCTCGGCCTCGACGCACGAGTCGACGTAGTCGCGGAAGCCTCGCGCCGGATCGCCGTCCTCACGTCGCGCGTGGGCGCCGCCGAACAGGCCGAACCGCATGCCTCCCCATCTCGGAGAACCCTCGCGCCCGACTGCGATCGCAGTCAGATCGTGGATAGGGTCAGGCGGGGCAGATGAGCTCACGGTGGGCGGTCTCCTCGGGAAGCCGCGGCGATAGCCGCGGCAGATGGACGCACGTCGACGGCCGCTGAGAGCCGTCGGACAGAAGGGGCTATCTGACGCTGGGATGCGTCAGATCCGTGGTACTCGCCAGCCCAAGCCGAACAGCAGGGCCGGGGCAACACCGAGGCCGAACATAGCCACGTATTCTATCTACAACGAGGCGAGGTCACCGCTCGCGCGGGAAACTCGGCGTTCCCGATCCAGCCGCGTTTTGCCGCGCCACTTGCCCCAGCGCTACGAACACGGCCTCTCGGTCGTGCAGGCCGAGAGTTGCGAGATGGACGACAGCCAGCAATCTCATCGCAGTCAGGAGGTTGCTGCTCGCGCCCGACGATCCGGCAGTCTGCGGCCCCGCTCCGGCCGCAACGCTACCGCCTGCACCGCAAACGAGCCACCATCTCGATGCCCCGGCTGCTGCTCGGCGCGACCGCTCCCGGACAACATGGGTAGCGTCGTGCCGCGGCTCTTGCGGACGTCGAATCCGGAGACGGAAGGGGCCCGCGATGCGCCGAACCGTTTCTCGGGGATCGCGAGCACGCGCGCGATCAGCTCCGAGCACTCGGGTGCTTTCAATGCCGCGTAGTGAAGAACGAGTGGATCGCGGTCAGCCTGGCGTTGCGGGTGCGCACGCTGTTGCCGCGCTCGTTCTCCAGATGCCAGAGGAAAGCGGTGATCATGGACGCGTTGACGTCCTCGAGCGCGAGCGACCCCTCGCCGGGTGAGGTTCTCGCTGATCAGACCAGTCCATCTCGCCAGCAGTCGCAGGCCGCCCCGCTGAAGGCCAACCTGCCGCAGATCGTCGGCGCCCTCGCGGCCGGGGGCATTGGTCGTCGTCCACCCCGACCGCATCCGGATCAGAACACTGCCTCAGATCCCGTCGCGCGGTCCCCTTCCCGACGCTACTGCTGGACGCCCGAAGCGGTCACGCCGAAACGGTGGCTGCTTCGACCGACTTGCGTGGCGCCGCTGACGGCCGGCATGCAGATGCCTGTGGGCGGGAGCGCTCGCGAGCCCGCCGAGGCCCTTACGGACAGGCTTCACGAACCGCTGCTGGCTTGGGCTGCCTGCCCTTGGTGGGCTCCGCGCCGGCGAGCAAGCGCACATCGCTTCTGGGTTCGCGTCCGAGCGGACGCCAGCCCATTCGACCCCGACTGATCCAAACCGACGAGATGCCGTGGGCTGGGGTTCGCGCAGGCTTCACGCTCGTTTGACGCCGGTTTAACGCTCCGCTGAGATCTTGAAACTCGAAAACTCACACCGCACCGGGAGGTCCATTCCATGTCTGTCATTACGTCGCATCAGCGGCGGCTCGTCCGCCGCGCTCTCATCATGTTGATCGCAAGCGGCCTTGCCGTGGCCGGCTTGGCGGTGCAGGCGCCGCTGGCCGGCGCAGCGACCACGTTCACGCAGCCGACGCCCAACATCGGGATCATCCCGTTCACAAGCGACGTCTACACCATCGATCAAGAGGGCAATCTGATCCCCGTCAGCATCACCTTGACCCCGCTGTCCGCTCCTCTGTACAACGGGGCGGGAGACCCGATGAACCTCACCTGGGGTCAGTTCTCATCAGCGACGGCGAAATCGTACGCTTGGACCGACACTGTAAATGGCGTCACCCACACCGACTTCCTGATCGGGCTGAGCGGGCTGGTCCCCAACGGCGTCTACTCGCTGTTCTACCGGACCTTCAACCCCGACTCGAACAACGCGTTCTGCCCGGACGTCGAACCGACGGTCGCGCTGACCGCGGCGTTCCCGCAGTTCCAGAAGCCCGATTCGAGCTCGTTCATCGCCAGCAGCTCGGGCAAAGCGCTGTTCGTCGGCCGCGTCGCTGGAAACCTGCTGTCCGCGGCACAGCTCCAGGTGTCCGTCATCTACCACTTCAACCGACAGACGTACGGGCCGGTCGCGAACTACGCCGAGTCGCTCGGCCCCGACCCCAGCACCGGATCGTGCCATTCGAGCTACGGGATCGACGCGATGCGCCAGTTCATCATCATCATGAAGTAACCCCCGACTGTCGCCGCTGGCAAAACACCATGGCCGGCACGGCCGGACAGACCCAAGCCGCCCGCGGCTGACCCGGTGCGAGCCGGCGCTCACGCGCCGGCCGCCGGTCTTTCGCACAACGCCCAGCGAGACCCGTTCCAGTCGGGATACATCGCGCACGGTCCGACCGACGGCTTTAGCGCGGTGAGCGCCTGTTGGACCGTTCCCACGATGACCTGCCCGCCCGGGGCGACCACATACGCGGGTGAGTGGCCGGGCATCGGGAATACCACCGTTGTGCAGCAACGGCACCCTGTGGACCTGGGAAGGCGAACCCGGGAATGGGCCGGGCACCGGCGTCAGCACCGGGCTCGGCATGGCCAGCGGGACCAGCCCCTCCCCTCACCGTCGCCCTATCGGATTGGCCACTGTGGCGTTCCAGGCGAACGCCCGGGGTGAACAACTGGGCCGGATCGCGGGAATCTCCTCAGATCCGATCACCAGAATTCCACAACCCCTGACTGGGCGTAGGAATGCTCACACCTGAGAATGAGGTGGAGATACACGCCTTGGCCGCGTGCGGCTGGAATCAGTCCGCGATCAGCCGGCACACCGGCCGGGACCGCAAGACGTCCGTCGACGTCGTTGATCTCCACGATTATTGCGCCGCAGTTTCGCGGTGTGCGGCGGATTTGCCGAACCGCGCGGTCTCGATGCGCTCGGATGCGGTGGGCATCGGATCTCCGCGGCATGCCATCCTGAGCCGATGGGTCGGCAGGCGCTGAGTCCGTGGTGACGGGCCGGGTTCCCGGGGCGCCTGGCGACGCGGGCCGTGTGCGTTCTGGACTGCGGCACTCCAATCGGCTCGCGCTCGGCGACGCGAAGCATCATCTGCAGAAGTCGGCCCTGAAACTCGTGGGCTATCTCGTGGCCGCCTACCTGGTGCTCAGGCTGGTTCCCACCCTGAAGCAGGGGCTGCACAGCCTTGAGCATGTGTCCTGGGAATGGATTGTCGGAGCGATCGCGCTGGAGATCCTCTCCGAAGTGGGGTTTGTCTTGTCCTGGCGCGGGATCGTGGATCCAGATCACGTGCTGGAACGAGACGGTCGCGGCCGGCGGATAGACCAACGCGTTGCGTGGGCGCAGTTGGGAGGGGGCCTTGTGGTCCCTGGCGGGTCGCTTGGAGGCATGGGTGTGGGAGCCTGGATTCTTCACCGCTTCGGCATGGATCCCAAAGAGATCGCCGAGCGTCAGTTCAATCTGAGCTTCCTCAACACGGCCGTCGACGCGCTGGCGTTGATCATCTTCGGTGTGGCCTTAGCGACCGGCATTCTCGCCGGCGAAGGCAACCTCCTGTTGACGCTCCTTCCCGCCGCGCTCGCCCTGATCGGGGTCCTTGCGGCGTTGGCGATCTCTCGTCGCGCAAGCAGCTTCGCGCCGCGGCTACAACCCAAGCATCCGAAGCTCTCAAGCTTGATCACCACGCTGGCTGACGCCGTCAGCGCGACAGAGCGGCTCCTGGTTCACCGCGGCGGCTCAAGAGCCGAGCTCGGCGCGGTGGTCTATCTCGGTTTCGACGTGCTCGTCCTGTACAGCACCTTCATCGCGCTGCACACCCACCCGATTCCCGGTTTTGCGGTCGTGATGATGGCCTACATCATCGGCGCCCTCGGTGGATCGTTGCCCCTACCAGCCAGCATTGGAACGATCGGCGGGATCGCCGGAATGCTCGTCGTCTACGGCGTCGATCGCAACATTGCGGTCGCTGCCGTCCTGCTGCACCAGGCGATCGGTCTGCTCGTTCCCCTCGCGGGCGGGGCGATCGCCTACACGACCCTACGCCAAGACCTCAGACCCAATCAGCGCAACACCGACGAAACGTCTGACTAGTCAGTATGGATGCGCAGGGCTGGCCCCCGGCGTTCGCAGGAGCGCGGGTTAGCCTCGCGGTTGTTCGATGACCGCCGCGGCCAGTGCCGCATACGAAGGAGGACGCCCTGGTGTTCGCCTACTGGCTGGCGGCAGACGTCGTGCTCGCCTACAGCCAGGCTGGTGGTTCGGTCGGCGATGTGCTCGGGCCGGCGGCGCTGTTTGGCGGTTTACCGTTCGCCGTTGGGCGCACGCTGACGGCTCGCAGCAGTCTGGCGCGTGAGCTTGCGGCGAATGCGGCGCGGCTGCAGGACGAGCAGGAGGTGCGCGCTCAGCGCGCCGTGGGTGAGGAGCGCAGTCGGATGGCGCGCGAGCTACACGATGTGATCGCCCACAGCGTGAGCGTGATGGTGATCCAGACCAGCGGGGCGCGCAGCGTCGCTCGGGGGGACCTCCAGGCGGCCGTGACGGCACTTCAGGTTGTCGAGAGTTCTGGGCGCGAGGCGCTGGTGGAGCTGCGTCGGATCGTCGGCGTGCTGCGCCGCGGCAGCGACGAGCTCGCGGGGTCCGCGGCGCCCGGCCTGTCTCAGCTGGGCGCGCTGGTGGACCGCGCCCGTGCATCGGGCCTGCCGGTCAAGCTGCGCGTCGCGGGTCGGCGCCCGCTGTCCCCAGGGCTGGATCTCGTCGCCTACCGCATCGTGCAGGAGGCGCTGACCAACGTGATCAAGCACGCCGGTCCCGTCCCCACCGCGGTGAACGTCAGGTTCACTGCCTGCGAGCTCGAGCTTGAGGTCTCTGACACCGGACGCGGAGCGGCACGCGAGCACGAGAACCGCGACCGGCCGGGCCATGGGCTGATCGGGATGGGTGAGCGCGTCGCGTTGTACGGCGGTGAACTCAGCGCCGGGCCGCTTGCGGAAGGCGGGTTTGCGGTCCGCGCGCGGGTTCCGTTTGACGGACGGGCGTCCGCACCCCAGGGGCCGGAGTCCGCGCCGGTTGGGGGGAGTGTGATGGTTGCGGCAACCGACCCGGTCCGGTGGCGTTGGCTGGATCCGTTGCTCGCCAGCGTGGTGTTGGCGGTATTGGAGATCGGAGTGCTGTTCAGCAGCCATCGCCGCGGCCCGCTTGTCCTGAACCTGATCGTCGTAGCGGGAATGGCGGTGATGGCTGTCTGGCGTCGCCGATCGCCGCTGCTGTTCCTGGTCATCGTCGGGGCCCTCTCCGCAGTGATGAACTACGCCCTGACGTCACTGAACAGCTTGGCGCTGACCGCAGCCTATGTTCTGCTGGTTCCGACGTATACGGTCGGCGCCTGGGAGAAACGTCCCAAGGCCGCACTCGGCTTGGCGATCTTTCTCACAGGCTCTGCGATCAGCGCGCTGGTCGTGCGCCACCAGACCGTCGGCGACTTCGCCGGCGGAGCATTCCTGGTCTGCGCGGCATGGGCCGCCGGCCGGGCGATGCGCTCTCGTCGCGTGCTTACTTCCGAACTCAAGCTCACCTCGGCGCGGCTCGCAGTTGAGCGTGAGGACCGCGCGCGGCTGGCCGTCGCCGGCGAGCGGTCCCGGATCGCGCGAGAGTTGCACACGGTGGTCGCGCGCAGCGTCGCGGCGATGGTGATCCAGGCCGAAGCGGCGAGGGGCCTGCTTGACCGCGATCCCTTCAGAGCGGATGCCGCGATGGGCGCGATCGAAGACACCGGCCGTCAGGCGCTGGCCGAGATGCGCCGGATCCTGGGCGTCCTCCGGCACGCCGAGGACGTCGGTGAGCGCGAGCCGCAGCCCGGCGTCGCTCAGATCTACACGCTTATCCAGCGCGCCAGAGAGCGTGGACAGCCGGTCGAGCTGAGCGTCGACGGTGATCCCGGGACGCTGCCCGCGGGGATCGACCTCGGGATCTACCGGATCCTCGAAGACGCGCTAAACAGCGTCCCCCCGCAGTCCGGAAGCACCGTCGGCGTGGCCCTGCGCTTCGGCGAGCACGACCTCGAGCTAGGCCTTACCGCGCGCTGCGCGGGGCCGAGCAGCTGGCCGACCGAAGTGATGCGCGAACGCGTCGCGCTGTGCAGCGGCCAGCTGCAGCCCGGGGCGCGCGATGGCGACACCTGGCAGTTCGCCGTCCGCATGCCTCGCGGACTGCAAGGAGCACTCGCATGACCGTGCGCGTTGTCATAGCCGACGACCAACAGCTCATCCGCACAGGATTTCGGATGATCCTCGCGGCCGAGCCCGACATCGAAATCGTCGGCGAGGCGGCCACCGGGACAGAAGCGGTCGCCCTGAACCGCGACCTGCGACCAGACGTGGTGCTGATGGACATTCGCATGCCCGAGCTCGACGGCATCGAAGCCACTCGCCGGATCCTCGCTCAGGACCACGAGCCCAAGCCAAGCGTCCTGATCCTCACCACCTTCGATCTCGACGAGTACGTTTACGACGCCTTGCGCGCCGGCGCGAGCGGATTCCTGCTCAAAGATGTTCCTGCACCTCAGCTCGCGGCAGCCATACGCACGGTCGGCCAAGGCGACGCGCTGCTGGCCCCGAGCATCACGAGACGCCTGATCGAGGAGTTCACCGCCCCTCGAACCCCCAGCAACACCCCGCCCGGGCTCAGCGAGCTCACCCCCCGCGAGCTTGAGGTTTTCACGCTGCTCGCGACCGGCATGACCAACCGGGAGATCGCCGCCCAACTGATCGTCGGCGAAACGACCATCAAGACGCACGTGACCCGCATCCTGATGAAACTACGCGTACGCGATCGCGTACAAGCGGTCGTGCTCGCCTACGAAGCCGGAATCGTCAACCCAGGCCACACCAACAGAGATAGCCGCCATGGCGGCTCCAATTAGCGCGTGTCGCGAAACGCGAAGGACTGACGGTCGCCTCAGAGCATGGGCGTCCCCGAGCGCCACGAAGGCAGCGCCAACACCAGCGCTTGTCAGATACCAGTGGGTCCGCCTCGGCAAGCGGGGATCTCTCCTCCACACCCGAAGCATCTGCGCGTCCGGCTTGGGGCTTAGGACCAATTGCCGATTGGATCTGAGCGACCCGGGCCTTACGGTGAGGCTGTCTCGACACAAGGAGCGGATCTCATGACAACCTCGGCACGTCAGCGGATCACAGAAGCCGTCATCTCGTGGCCCGGCGTCACCGCTGGCACCGGCCGTCGCGGCGAGTGGTCGTTCAGCGTCGGTAAGCGGGAGCTCGGGCACCTACATGGTGACCACGCGGCGCATTTCTCGTTTCCGAAGCAGCTGTGGACGCAGCTGGTGGAACGGGGACAGATCACCGATCACCCGGCGTTCCCCGGTCGGATTGGTCTGGGTGCGCGCAGGATCGAGAACGATGCCGATGTGCGCGACGTGATCGACCTGCTGCGCCTCAACTACGAGCGCCTCGCCACGCAGCCGGTCGCCGAGCACGCCGCGTAGACGCGCTACGGCAGCCGGACCGTGAGGGTCCTGGCGTCGAGGTGACCGCCTGATCCGGACCCGCCGAGCCGGTCAGCGCAGAGGCGTACGATCCCGTCTGCAATGACCACAAACGAACGCGGCGTCGACCGGTCCGGCGACTGGGCGCACAGGCACTACCGACAGGTGATCGTTGGGCGCGCCCTTCTCGCGCCATGGATTCTCTTCGTCACAGTGTTCCTCTGTCTGAAGGGCTACTGGTGGGGGCTTGTGTTCCTTCCGTTCTTGGCCCTGGATCTGTGGCTTCTACGTAGCCTCGTGCACTACGCGCGTCAACAACGCCGGTGACGTGGCCGCATCGCTCCGTAGCCAGGGTGACGAATGCCGTACCTCGACTCCGAAGCAAAACCGTGCGGGCTGCCGCTCCCGTGCTCGGGTTACCCGAAGCAGAAGCTCTAGAGCTGCGCGCGCGCCGTCTTGAGACGACCCGAGCTTCGTGACTCGGAAGAGTGGCGGCCGTCGTCTGAGTCTTCTGTCACTGGCCTAGCCGCTCGCAGCCAAGCCGAAAGGAACAGCATGAGCCCGAGGCAAGCCAGCGCCACCAGCCGGTCAGGCCCCCGCGGCCAACCGATGCAACGAGATGTCGAGGAACTTTGGTACCGCGCTGCTCGGACTCACGCTTCCGATTCCTGGAGTACGCGAATTTCAGAAGCGCTACGAGGGCGCGGCCGACGAACGACTACAAAGCGATGATGTAGAGGGAACAACAGGGAAGCCAACAACGACGCGCAAACCGGCACACCGAGGAGGTCTCATCGGGCGATTCCCTCCTGTACACCGCCGCCTGTATCGGAATCAGCGCCAACGTGGAGGCAGCCGGGCGCGCACCGGTTCTCGGCCGGGTTCAGGTCTTCTTTGGCCCGTGGGTGCCCGGCAAGCCTCGCACCGTGTCTTCTGCTCGTCTTGAAGAAGCTTGAGCTGTGGCTGACGTGATCAGCCCTGCGCACGGCTCATGCGCCTGAGCAGTCGACGCGCCGCATCCGGATAGCTCGCGCCCGTAAGCAAACAGCCCTTCCGACTCTTTATCGAGGAGGGACGCCGAGTTCGCCTCAGAGCAGCGAACGTCAGCGCAGGAGCACGGTCTCGTGTAGGCTCGGGCCGAGCTTGAGCGTGTAGCGTCCGGCTCTGAGCTTCCGTAGCGGACGCAGCAGGAGGGTGGTGGTCTTGGTGGTACGTCTTCCTTTGCCAGTTGCGTAGACGACGGTGCCGCGTGAGAGGGTTGCGGCCATAAGCGTGCCCTCGGTTGTGAAGCGGACGGTGCCTCTGACACGCTTGGTCGTGCAACGTTGCTTGGTCTGCTTCTTGCCCTTGACCGTTTTCACGACTGTCTTGCAGGTCACAAGCTCGACCCCGCCCGCGGCGCCGGTCGCGCCCGCGGCGCCGGTCGCGCCGGTCGCGCCGGCTGTGCCGGTCGCGCCGGCCGTGCCGGCTGGGCCGGCTGGGCCGGCTGGGCCGGTCGCCCCTTGTGGAAGCGTGCCGCCAGTACCAGAAAGCGACACCACGCCCGGAGTGGTGAGAGCGTTCGTTGTCAGTGTCAGCGTCGCCGAGCTTGCTCCCGTCGCCTGAGGAGCGAAACGGACCCCGATCTGACAGTCCGAACCGGCCGCGACCTCCGTTTGGCACCCGTTGGTGAGCAGATAGTCGTTGGGGCTTGTGCCGCCGAGCGTGAGCGCGGAGACGACCAGCGGCGCCGACCCGTTGTTGGTGACTGTCAGCGTCTGCGCGGCACTCGCCACGCCCTGGGGCTGCGTTCCCGTGAAGCTGATCGTCTGTGTGTTGAGGTCCGCGGTCGGCGCGGCATAGGTGATCGACACGCTCGCCACCGCCGAGGTCGGCGTCGCCGTTAAAGTACCGTTCGCTACAAAGCTCGACCCGCCGCCGCCACCACCCCCATTGGAGTCTGAGCCGCCACCACCGCCGCCGAAGTAGCCGCCGCCACCACCACCACCACCGTCGTTGACGGAGCCGCCTGCGCCACCTTGCTCAAACGACCCCGCGGTCCCAGCAGCCGCACATGTCGACCCCGCTCCGCCTGCGCCGCCAGCCGTCTCCGTGCCTGCGCCACCTCCCTGACAACCGTTCAGAGGATCATTTGACCCGGCTGCGCCGGCATTGCCGCCGGCCGCGGTGCTGTTGGGGTTGGCGTAGACGCTGGGGGCGGCGGCGCCGCCGCCGCCCCCAGCCACGACCAGCGGTCCGGTTCCCAGGACGGCACCGAAGCTGACCCCTGACGCGCCACCTCCGCCCGCGCCACCGTAGCCCCCACCGGTACCGGCGCCGCCATTGCCGCCGCCGCCGGGGGACCCGCCGGGACCATAAGCGCTGCTGCAGCCCACGCTCGTGCCGACCGCGCCGACGACGATGACGAGCTGCTGGCCTGGCGTGACCGACACCGTCCCCGTCACGGAGGCGGCTCGACCGCCGCTGGCGCCTTGACTGTTGCACGCTGCACTGCTTCCACCGGCCGCGCCGACCGCCGTCACCGTGGTGCTCAACACCCCCGCAGGCACCGTGAACGGATACCCGCCCGCCGACGTGTACGAGACTGTCGCTGAGGTGACCGCCGACGCTGCGCCCGCGAAAATCAACGCCACAATCACGGAGGCAGCCATCGCAAGCCCGGCTTCGCGAAGCCGCACTCGCCCACCGACCCGCAACGCGTGCGATGTCCGCGTGAGAAACACCACTAGCGAGCGTCTTGTCATCTGCCTCTCCGTCCGGTCAACGATGGTCTGTGCAACACCGTCACCGGGGGCCGGAGTGACTGAAACGACAGCGTCACCGGGGGCACAGGCGACGCAGGCAGCTCAACCTGACGCTGACCATGACAACCTACTCCTTCAGAGCATCACTCGCGAGCGAGAAACTAAGAGACGATTACTAAATACCGAGTCAAACCTACGCAAAACGGCGTGCGCTCAGACAAACCGAGCGATGGATAGCTGCAGCGAACACGGTCACAGCATCTCATTCGTCAACGCCCACTCCTCGAAACCACAGGGCCGGGGCCGCGTCAAGACTGCTCCTCCGTCGCCAACCGAGTGGTGTCGGCCCTGGCTGCCGCTCCGCTCGCTCGACAACCCGAAGGAGAAGTTCGTCGGCACGCATCTCGCGTCGGCGAGGTGGCTGCTGATTCGAGGATCCGGAAGCGCGGCAGTCGTCGTGTGAGAGTTCCGCATCGGCTCGATCGTTTAGCGGCGGGCGTGCAAGCGCCCGGTGCGACAGGCAGGGGACGCGACCCCGCCGGGGCTGAGTTCGGCGTTTGTCGCTGGAAGGTAACTTGCCGCAGCCGCGTCCGGCCTGCTCAGATCGTCTGTGTGAGGAGGGTTGACTTGTCGGTCGCGCCTCGATTGACGAGCGGGAGCGGTGTTAGAGTCTCTTGATGCTGGAGGCCGAGGGCACTATGTAGGCGAGGACAAGCAGCGAACGCTGCTTGGCGCACCGGCGGTCGCGTCGGCTCGTCTGGGACCGGCGCGCTGATCTTGTCTCACGGGCTTCCGCTGAACGGCTGCTGGTCCTGCTGGCACACGGCTCCCTTCGGCGGCAGCGTCTTTTTGATCAGATAGCGGCTTATGTACCTGCTCGCGCAGGCGCTCTGGTTTACTAGCACGCCGTGCCCGTAGCCGTCGACCGTCAGCAGGCGGGCGCGGGCGAGCTCTCGGGTCATCGCGAGTGCCCCTCGGTAGGGGGTGTTTGGGTCGATCGTGTTGTTGGTGACGAGCACCGGGTTGGTGGTGCGCCGGTCCCACGGCCCGGCGTAGAGATCGGCTGCGGTCGCCGGCCAACTGGCGCAGGGCAGGGTCTCCCAAAGCTTCAAGACTCCGAGCGGTCCCGAGCGCCGGAATGCGAAGCGGGCCAAGGACGGGAACGCGGCGGCGCGCGGGCTGGGGCTCTCTGAGCAGAGGATCGCGGATAGTGCGACCAGCTGGTTCGCTGACACGATCGGGAGCTTCGCGTTGCCGGTCATCCACAGCTTTTGCAGCAAGTTCGCTAGTGACGGCCAGGCTGCCGTGTTGCCAAGGTACCTTTCCACCGTCGACACCGTCTCCGCGTAGGTCACCTTGGCGCTCGGCGGACGGCGTTGAAGCCGTTGCAGGAGGGCCGCGTATTTCGCTCGTGTGGCGGCGGGGCTGCCGGCGGAGAACCCGCAATTGGAGGTGTTCGCCCCGCAGAGGTTGAGGAAGACGTCCAGGGTCCTGGCCGCGCTCTGATCGGAGCGCTCGCGAAGCTCGGTGGTCAAAAACCGGCCACCGTTGGCCTTGATCTGCGCGCTCACGTAAGCCCTCGGGTCGAGGTTGCTGTCGAGCACCATGGCCCGGACGTGGTCGGGGAACAGGTTGGCGTAGGTGGCGCCGAGGAGGGTGCCGTAGGAAAAGCCGTAGTAGTTCAGCATTCGATCGCCCACCGCCCGGCGCAGCACGTCCAGGTCCCGGGCCGTGTCGGCGGTCGAGACATGTCGCAGCAGACCGCCGCTGCGCCGCTCGCAGTCGCGCCCGAAGGCCCGATACCGCCGGGTCCAGCTGGCTATCTCCGCGTTGCCGACCGGAAACGACGTGCCGACGACCATCCCGTCGAGGAAGCGGTTCGCGTCCCGCGCCGAAGCGAAGCATTTGACCGGCGTGCTCGCACCGACCCCGCGGGGGTCCCAGCTGGCGATGTCAAACCGCGCCCGCACCGCGGCCGGGAACAAGCTGAGGAAACCCGGCAGGGCGGCGACACCGGAACCTCCCGGTCCCCCGGGATTGAAGAACAGGGTGCCGATCCGACGGGCAGGGTCGGTGGCCCGGTGGCGGATCACCGCGAGCTGGATCGTCCGCCCCCGCGGGTGGCTGTAGTCAAGCGGCACTCGCGCGATGGCGCACTGAAAGCCCTTCTGGCACGCGTGCCAGGAGAGCTTCGGCACGGGCACGGCCGCCGGCGCCCGCGACGGGGTCAAGACGATCGCCGAAAGCAACGCCAGTGCAAGCACGGACACAAGCAGAGTCCGGCTCGATCGGGGCTGCTTCGAGGCCGTTACCGCGATCACCGATCCGACAGTTGATGAGTTCACCCAAGACCCCCTCCGGCGACCGGTTCACAAGCGCCCGCCCATCCTACTGCCAGGGCCATCGAGACCGCTTGAACCCTGCATCGCCGAAAAGCGCGCGTCTCACACGACCGTGCTGGTCAGGACGACCAGCACGCAGCGACCGCTATTGGTCGGCGAGCGCCTCCATCGCCGGGCGGACGCACAACAGCCGCTTCGGGTCATCGATCCGGACAACTCCTTCCACGCAGAGAGCGCAAACCGCACCTGCCGCAAACCACCGACCTGCATCGCGGAAACCAAGCACGCCTCGGCCCGACGGCTAGCAAGGACGCTGCTGATGCTGCGGCACTCTCCGTGGCCCTGGCGCTCCCGTTCGCCGTCGATCCTGGCCGACAAGATCCGTCAGCGAATCGAGCTCAACCCAGCAGCCGGGCCTTCGCGGCCGCGAATTCCTCGGGTGTCAGTAGGCCTGCCGTGAACATGTCTCCGAGCTTAAGGAGTCGATCGTGGAAGCAGGCGTCTCGTCTTTGCCTGATCGAAAGTGCCGAGACATTTCCGCTCTGAGTGCGCGTGCTCGGCGACAGGATGGGCGGAAGGACGGATGATGCGATGCTTGCCTGTGCTAGATGCGGCGGGCTACCAGGGCGTAGGGGTCGGCGGGGGCTGACGCGGTGTCGCAGCGGCGGACTGTTTCCAGTGGCGTCACGCCAGCATCGACGAACCCGGCCTGTTGGGAGGCCCGCAGCAGCGGTTGGTGGTCGCGGAGCTTGATGCCGGGCAGCGCGGCCTGCGTCTCGGTGGTGTAGTAGCGCATAAAGAAGTCGCAGCGTCCGTCCTCAGAGGGTGCCGCTGCGTCGTCATCACGCACGTCGTCGGTGGAGACGCTGTAGATGATGACGACGCGGCCGCCTGAGCGAAGGAGGGCGTGCCAGGCACAGAACGCGGTCTCGAGCTCACGCAGTGTCCAGATCAAGCTGCGGGTGATGACGACGTCAAAGCTCGCTGCAGGCAGCCGAGGCGCGACCGCGTCGCCGGTTTCGAAGCTCACCTCAAGGCCGGCATCCAGAGCCTTGGCTCGTGCGACCGCGAGCATCTTCTCTGAGAGATCCAGCCCGGTCACGCGATGCCCCAGCTCGGCGGCGATGGACGCCACGTAGCCTGTCCCGGTCCCGACGTCAAGGACGTCGCTCGGCGCGTTGGGAAGCACGGCACCGATGGCCTGCGTCCACGCGGTGTAGGCGGGTGTTCCTGGAGCTGCCACGTTGCCGGGATCGCAGTCGTAGTCGCCGGCCACGGCGTTCCAAAACGCAGTGATCCGTCCTTGGATCGTGGTCATGTCATCGCGTATCACGCCCGCCAAGCTAGCTCACACCAGACCGGGACTACCGCCCGTGACCGTAACGGCCGGCCGCGGTGGTGCAGCAGATACGACAGAAGCCGGTGGCGTAGGCGGGTGGTGCTGATGCGCCCGCTGGTCCAACGGACCGCGGGAGCAGCCTCGTCGACGCTGCCGGTTGGTCGCTCCAGGAGGCGCGAGATCCTGGCTTCCCTCGTACGGCGACTAGGAGCAGCAGTGTCAATGGCCATCGAGTTCTCCCCAGATGCGGCCACGAATTTCCCCACTGGTGGGCATCTTTGCTCCCCGCTGGTGGCCACGAATCTCCCCACCAACAGATTGACTTGTTCTTGGTGTGTGAGGTGAGTGGTTGGACCCCCTGGCCGGCGGTGGCTTTCGACGTCAAGCCAGCCGGCGAGCCGCCACGTCGCCGCTCCGTCCGCCGACCGGATGACCGGCTACGCCGCGGGGACCTGACTGGCAGGTGCAGCCCCGATGTCGCTCTTGAACGCCTCGGCGACCAGCTGCGCATCCTCCTCGCGCGGCGCGAAGTGCAGGTAGCGCATCGTCGTCTGGATGTCGGCGTGTCCCATCCAGTCCTGCACCCGGCGGATGTCGGCCTTCGCGATCATCCGAGTTCCGAACGTATGACGCAGATCGTGGAACCTCAAGGAGCGCAGACCAGCACGCCCCAGTGCGACCTTGTGTCGGCGACGTAACGCCGACCCGTCCAAGTAGCCGCCGACCTCGCCGACGAACACCAAATCGTCGACGGCCACCCACTCATCTCGCTGACCAAGCCTCGCCAGCGCCGACGCGACATCGGGCGCCAACGGAACCGCACGAACCATCCCCGGACTTCGGCGTCGTCAGCTGGCCACTCGCCCAGCTCGCTCGCACCCTGATCGTCGAGCCTGTGAAGTCGACCTCGCGCCACCGCAACGCAAGTAGTTCCCCCATCCGCAACCCCGTGAACGCCGCCGTCAAGAACACGGCACGGTGCTGCTCAGACGCGGCGCACGCACCAGCGCCTATCTCGTCCGGCGAGAACACCTGAATATCACCAGAGCGACGACTCGGGTGCTTCTCCACCCGCGCCAGCGGGTTCACCGGAAGCGCCCACACGATCTGCGCGCGACGGAAGATGCCGTGCATCTGGATCGGCAGCTTGTTCTTCGATCGACTCGAGAGGCCCGTCAACGACCGACGCCAACGATCGATCTCCTCGGCGGTGATCGCCTCGATCGGCCGATCGCCGAACGCCGGCTACAGATGCGCGTGCAGCGCGGAGCGGTAGCCAACTAGGGTCGACGGCTTGCGTTCGTGATCCTCCTGGATGAACCGCAGCCACTCCGCTGCCGCGTCGGCGAACGTCACCCCGGTCTGCACCGTCCCGGGTAGCGTGCCGCGCCGTACACCATCGAGGTAGTCGCGCAGCCACGCCTCGGCCGTGCGCTGCGTGTAGTAGCCGGTCGGCGGTCGACCTCGCTCCGTCCACGCAGGTCCAATCCTTCGCTGAACCTGCCGGCCGTCGGCCTTGCGACAAATTCGCGACAAAGCTCTGCGGTTGACCTCGGAAGCCGGTCCGCAAAAGATGCTGGTTTACAGGGCTTTCCGAGTGGGCCGTGGAGGGATCGAACCTCCGACCTTGGGATTAAGAGTCGCTCATTTGCAGGGCAAATACCGCAGATGCGGACTGTTCGGGGCGTCTGTTTCTAGTTAGCGCAGGTCAGAATTGCTGGGTTCGGGACATATCTCGGGACATCTGCTGATCGAGCGCAAGCACGAAGGTCGGCTGCCGTCTACCGGTTGGAGACGCGCGCAGCCGCCGCACCGATCAATTCTCGACCTCATCGACCTTCGCGGTCGCGACATACTCTACGAGCGGACCCCGTTTGGGCCCATTCGGATCAATCGCAATGAAGCCCCTCTTGCGGAGGCTCGTCAGTCGGTTTCGAGCCGTCGCGACGTCGCACTCGAGATAGTTTCGAACGTCCTCGTTGGCGATACGTCTGTGGCGCTTCAGATGTCGAAAGAGCTTCGCGTCGTCGATGTCGATCGTTCCGGTGCGATACGTGAGCGCCGATCGAAGGGCGGCAGCCGTCTTCGCACTGAGCCGATATGACGCTCTTCGGCGACCCGCAGTCGAGCGTGTTGGCTCGACCAAGCCGGACGCGTACATCCGCCGGAGAACCTGTTCTGTAAAGCTCGTGTCACGCTGAATGCGTGGGGCAAGGGTCGTCGCTGTGACCGACGCTCTTGTTCGGAGGGTCGAGAGTGTCAGGAGCACATCGAGATCGCCCGCCAATCGCTGCTCCGGGAAGTCCGAACCTCTCAGGAAGCGTGCAAAGGCTCGGTCGCCTTGCCCGCCAGGGACCGCAACAGTAAACCGGGGTCCCACTTGGATTTGTGGGGGTTCCTTGCCGGCCGCCGCGAGAGTCCGGTACACACGATCAAACCCCATCCCCGCGCCCTCAGCGATGCGCAACCTCGTGATCTCGCGAGAAAGGACCCGATTGCGTTGTGCGGTCTCGCGGAGGAGTCGGTCGGGATGGAGGGTTGGAAGCAGGTCCCCAGGACTTGAGATCACGAGCCCGTCCGGTGAGTGGCCGATATCGATCATCCCGGGCTGTTCCCAATCCCGGTGAGCGAACGCGTTAGCGACGAGCTCGCGCACCACGTCGGGCTCGTAGTCGCTCAGGCGGACCTCGACAGCCCCCATCCTGAAGGCATCGATCTGAGCCATCCCAGCCAGACGCGCGAGCACGTCCTCGATCAAGAGCACCAGCGGCCGACGCCGAGCGTCTTCCCGACGCAGCAGAACAGTCCCCTCGCTTCCTGCACTCGGAGCGGTGGTCACGATCGTCCCCCAGTCCGGGACCATGCTCGCGAGAGCTTGCTCTCCACCGTAGAGCAGAATCGCCGCCCGACGAGCGCGATTGTCCACGAGTAGATCACACGAGCGCAGAAACTGCTCACGATCCTCGTCGGCTTGTCGAGCCAGATCGTCGAAGCCGGCGTCTCGCAGCCTCTCGGCGGCCGCGGCGAGTGCTGCCGTCGAGAGCGCTTCTGCCCCGAAGGCGGACACCCCCTCACTCCAATCGTAGGTGCCACGCGCAGAGGCGATGGCGCGCATGGTGTCCGGCTCAATTGGCTCGCAATGGTCACCGACGCGCCATTTGTAGCCCCCGCCAGATGTCGCATGAACAACCGCCCCCACTGGAACGTCGACAAGAATGATGCGCTTGCCATCGACGTCCAACTCAGAGACGGCCACCGTGAGGGACGGAGAGGTCCCGCCGTAGATAGCGAGCCGAATCCCTTCGGGCGTGTAGGCGGCTGGCACGCCCTGGATCGCTTGGTCGCGTGTCTCTGCGACGTCACGGACTCCGACGACGACTACGCCGCCCTGTGCGTTCGCGAAGCATGCTGCCGCCTCGGCAAGAGCGCCGAGAAAGTCCTTGCGGAGCTTGCCCACGTTGCGCTTGGCCGCCACGTCGGCTGAGAGCGCCGTGTCAGGCGTTTCCTTGAAGTCGAGCCACTGAAGCTCGCTCTTGGAGGCTGACCAGCGATCACCTATCGTTGCCAGCACGGCCTCGGCTCGTGCCAGCAAACTCGCAGAAGTATGATCCAGAAATGATAACTGCGCGTTCTGCACGGTCATCATACTAGCTATCATTTCGGTCGCGGTCTCCCCAGTCGCGGCACGGTGTCCGCCCGCCAGCTCGCGCGTGCGATCTCCCCGGACTCGCGAGAATGATCGCATCGGCGTCACGCCCGTCAAGGTCGCCCCTTCGGGGTCGGCTTCGCCGAGGCCTGACGGCCCTCCCTTGACCGGCGCTCCGTCCGACGCGGTTTGGCAGCGAGGTCCGGGATGGAACGCGTGTAGTCGCGCTCCACTTCGCGTCATCCGCCAGCGACGACAGACACACACTCGACGCACTTGAGTGCTGGTCCAAGACGTCCCAAGATGTCCGCCGGCCCTCATCCCCTGTGCTGACGGGCGATTTTGCGTCCGGCCTCCATCGTGTGAGCCTCCGATCCACGCGACGGCGGGGACGTCTTCGGACGACTTCAGACATCTACCTGCAAATCCCGGCTTTTCGGTGCCGGTCGCACCGCGTCGACCGCGAACGCCTCGGCGACGAGACGGGCCTCCTCCTCACGCGGCGCGTAATGCAGGTAGCGCATCGTCGTCTGGATGTCAGCGTGGCCCATCCACTCCTGAACGCGGCGGATATCGGCCTTGGCGATCATCCGCGTGCCGAACGTGTGACGGAGATCGTGGTTGTGCCGACGTCGACACAACCATGAATATGCCGACTTCTCGGTTATGCCGATGTTGGTGAGGAGGGGCTGCTCAGAGCGATTTTCGATGTCGGGAGGTCGGCATATTCAGAGCGCGTCCAGGAAGGCGAGGAGCGTGTCGGTCGGCTGGTAGCGGCCGGGTTGTGCGTTGATCGGTCGGGTGCGGTCGATCGCGTTCTGCTTGTGGGTCATGTCGGCGTGCAGGTAGATCTGGGTGGTGGTGATCTGCTCGTGGCCGAGCCAGAGGGCGATCACGGTGATGTCGTTGCCGGCGAGCAGGAGTCGCATCGCGGCGGTGTGCCTGAGGGTGTGCATCGTGATGTGCTTGGTGGCGATCGACGGGCAGGTGGTCGCGGCTGTCTGGAGGTGGTGTGCGAGGCGGTGCTCGATTGCGTCGCGGCTGAGTCGTGTGCCGGTCCTGGTCGGGAACAGCGGATCGTCTGGGTTGCCGGCGTGTTCCTTGAGCCAGGCAGTGAGGATGCGTTTGATCGGCGGGGTGAGTGGTGTTCGTCTGGCTTTTCTTCCCTTGCCGATCGTCTGGACGTTGGCGCCGGTCGCGAGCGTGATGTCTTGGCGGTCAAGCGCGATCAGCTCGGAGATCCGCAGGCCGGTCTGGATCGTGAGCGCGAGCATCGCGTGGTCGCGCCGTCCGGTCGGGTTGCTGTGGTCGCAGGCTTCGAGGAGCGCGTCGACCTCGGGTTCGGTGAGGTAGGTGAGGAGGTTTCGCTGGATCTTTTTCGGTGGGATCGCGAGCACTCGGGCGATCGAGGCTGCGTGTTCGGGGTGATGCAGCGCGAGGTAGGCGAACAGCGAGTGGATCGCGGCGAGCCGGTTGTTGCGGGTCGCGGGCGAGTTGCCGCGTTCGTTCTCGAGGTGCCCGAGGAACGCGGCGATCAGCGGCGCGTCGAGCGCTGTGATGTCGAGCTCGCTGGGCGACGTGCCGGTGCGTTGTGCCGCGAAGCGCAAGAGCAGCCGGAAGGTGTGACGGTAGGCGGCGATCGTGTTCGGGCTCGCTTGGCGTTGGCCGATCAGTCGGTCGGTGAAGTAGCGCTGTAGCGCTGGAGCGAGCGTGGTCATGACCGCGCTCCGAAGCGCTGGTCGAGTCGTTGGGCGGCAACGCCCATGAGCTCTGGGGTGGCGCTCAGATACCAATAGGTGTCTGACGGGGCGGCATGCCCGAGGTAGGTAGCCAGCGTGGCGATCCGTTGATCAACCGCGACGCCCGCCAGTTCGGCGTCCAGCAGCGTCCGCACGGCAAAGCTGTGGCGCAGATCGTGAGTGCGCGGATGCACGGTCGCGGTTCGCAGTCCGAGCGCGATCGTGATCTCGCGCAGCGCCCGGGTGACCTGGTTGCGGTCCCACGGCCCACCCCGCGGGGAGAGGAAGAATCGGTTTGAGCGCGGCGCCGGACACAACCGATCGCGGACGGTGAGGTACCGCTCAAGCGCAGTGATCGTCGTGGCGTGAACGGGGATCAACCGGGCCCGTTGGAGCTTGGCCGTCTGCTCGCGGATCGTGATCACCCCAGTCGCGAGGTTGACGTCGTCGCGTTCCAGGGCGACCGCTTCGCCGACGCGCATCCCGGTCACCGCGAGCAGCCCGAACATCGTTTCGCACGTGGCGGCCTTCAGCGACGGTCGCAGCCCGCGTGCCGCCTCGAGCAGCCGGCCGATGTCCTGCTCAGACCAGAGATACGGCGCTGGACGCCGGTAGTGGCCGCCGAACACGCCAACCGGCGGAATCTGCGTCGCCGGGTCGATCGTGTGCAGGTAGGCGGCGAACCCGCGCGCGACCGCGAGTCGAGCCGCCCACGAACGTCGGCACGTGCCCGTTGTCGAGCGCGCCCACCTGATCGCCAACTCGCTGGTGATCGTGCTCGCGCCGTGCTGGTCGAGGTAGGCGATCAGCTGCGGCAGGATCCGACCGTGATGCTCGAGCTTGTATCCGAGCGTGCGGCGCAGTCGCAAGTACTCCTGCAGATGATCCTCAAGCGCGCTCATCGCTCGCTCCCGGGCCACGGGATCGCGATCTGACGCAGCTGGTCGAGATCGACGCGTGCGTAGATCGCGGTGCTCTGCAGGCTGTGGTGGCGCAAGACCTGCCCGACCTGCACCAACGGCACGTTCGCGGCGACCATCTCGCATGCGGCCGTGTGCCGCAGTCGGTGCGCCCCGACCTCCGGGATCCCAGCACGCCGGCACGCGCGGCGCACGGTCGAGCCGACCGTGCCCGCCGCGATCGGCGAGAACGGCGCCTTCGCGCGCAGGAACACCTCGCGGCGATCACTGACGGGCCGGCCGCGCCGCAAATAACCCGCGATCGCGTCGCCAACATCGACAGACACCGGCAGCCGATCGGTCCGCCGGCCCTTGCCGGTGACCGCCAACTCGCTCGCACGCCAATCGATGTCATCCAACGAGAGCCGAGCGACCTCACCGGCCCGCAACCCGAGCCGCAGCAGCAGCACGATGATCGCGTAATCACGCCGCCCCAACGACCCACGCCGATCGCAGGAGCCGATCAGCGCTCTCGCCTCAGCACCGCTGATCGCCTTCGGCAGCGGCGTGCTGCGCCGCCCTGACGCAAACAGCGCCGCCTCAGACAAATCGACGTCCACCAACTGCTCGACGAAACAGAATCGCAAGAACGCCCGCAGCCCGGACACGAAGAACCGCGTCGCGCTCACAGACACCCCCGAGCTTGCCCGACGCATCACCGCCGCGCTCACCGCCGCGGCCGTCAAACCGGCCAGCCCACCATCTGACGTGAGCCCGTCCAAGAACAGCCGCGCGTGCCGCGAGTACCCCTCAACCGTGCCGGCAGCCAGCGAACGCTCGGCCACCAGATACCGCTCAAACGATGCCAACAGCCGATCGGTCGGCGACACCGGGGCACACGCCCTCACCGTCAGCACCCCAAGATCGCGCAGAACCTCCAACAGGCAGACCAACCCAGGCCGCGACCACGACGAGCGCCACCGCCCGGTTGACCGCTGCCACGCCAAGAACCCCTCCACGCGCAGCTCATCAAGATCCGCAAGCGAGAACCCGCCCGCCGCCAGCCAGCCACTCAACCGCGCAGCCTGCCGCAGTTCGATCACGACCGACAACGGCGAGTAGCCCCGCGCCGCGAGCTCCGCCGCATACACGTCTGCGAACGGAGCCACCGGCCCCGTGATCCGCACCCTGTCAACCCTGCTCGAGGGCCCCACCATGACCGCCTCCTTCTCCGACAATGAGAAGGACCACGATCGCCCCAACCGCTGGCGTTATGCCGACATCTACGCGGCGATCAACCCCGCCGACGAAGCCCTACCACCCGACATCGGCATAACGCGAACGTCGGCATATTCGTG
>Ga0302325_10001623_pt1 | contig 56949 bp, 44 predicted proteins | sample Palsa_T0_2_FD_201948 | JGI IMG/M metagenome (GOLD analysis project Ga0302325, IMG submission 201948) | Peat permafrost microbial communities from Stordalen Mire near Abisko, Sweden - Palsa_T0_2 | ecosystem: Environmental > Terrestrial > Soil > Palsa > Peat permafrost | place: Sweden: Abisko... | reverse complement strand
GGGACGATGACGAGCGGCTCGATGCGGCTCGCGACCGGCCCGATCGTCGTGCGTGCCGCGGGAGCTTCCGACAACGAGGGAATGTTGGCGCTCATCAGGCGTTGCCCGATGCAGGCGGATATTTCTTTGATCATCGAGAGAGATCCGGACTTCTTTGCGTTGAGCCGTGCACGAGGCGACGCGCACACCTTCATCGCCGAGATCGACGGAGCGCTCGTTGGATGCCTGAGCGCCTGGCGCCGCGATGCCTGGATCAGCGGACGGCCCGGGAGTGTCTGCTATATCGGGGACTTGCGCGTATCGCCGGAATATCGTCGGCGCGGCGTCGCCCACCAACTCGGCATGGCGATGTGCAAGTTCCAGGGTGAGCTCCCGGTCGTACCGTATCTTCTGGCCATGGGCGACGGCAACACGGCGGTTGCACCGGTGGCGGCGACCTTCGGCGCGGTCGGACAGCCAATTGCGCGGCTGACGAGCTGGCAGTTGTTGCCGGTCATGCGTCTGAAGATTGCTGCCGATATCGACATCGGCACGGCGGAAGAGCGCGATGTTCTCGAACTGACGACGCTACTCGATGACTTTTACCGATCCCGCGATTTTGCGCCGGTATTCAGCGCAGGGGGTCTCCACCGCTTGATCGCCGCCTCCCCCGGTGCACGCTTGAGCGATTATCTCGTGGCGAGGCGCAAGGGCCGGATCGTGGCCGCTCTCGGAGTGTGGGATGCGAGCGCAGTGAAGCGCACTCGGGTGGTGGGTATGCCGCTGTGGCTTCGCGGACTTTGCGCCATCGGACGCGGCGCATCTCGACTGGCACCGCTCCCGTCCTTTCCGGGTCAAGGTACTCTGCTGCATGTGCGCTACATCCGACATGCGGCGTTCGCGTCGGGCGAGGGCCCGGCGCTCGCAAATCTGGTCCGTTCGGCCGTGAACGCAACACGCGATCGGGGCGAGCACTTCTTGCTCTACACGTGCGTGGACATGGATACTTTGCGCTTGGCCGTTGCGAGCGTGCCACGATTGAGCTTTCATTACGGAATCACACCGGTCCAATTTCCACCGGATGCGCCTTACTTCACAGGCGAGATCCGGCCTAGCACCTGGTGCTTCGACGACGCCGCGCTGGCCTAAGGAGAAGTGTCATAACCTCCACACAAGAACCGGTTGATTGGAGGCGCCGCCCGTCGAATGCGCGCGGCTTTGCATGGATCCTCGGCGAGTCAGCGCTCACTGCGTTGGCGATTGCACTGTCATGGGTGGCCTATTCGCGAATCACGCGCTCGTGGGGATGGCTCCCGGTATGGCTCATAGGCCAGCTGATGCTCGGGCTGCTGTTCTTCCAATGGTTCGTCCTCATGCACGGCTGTGGTCATCGAGCATTGTTCGCCAGCCGACGCTTGAACGATATTTTCGGCCACATTGCCTCGATCTTTTGTCTCATCCCCTATGCGTCCTGGCAATACATCCATGCGCAGCATCATCGCTGGATCGGTTGGATAGAGAAGGACCCCACGACCCGCGCGCTCGGCGAACCGCTGCCCTCCCTGTTCGTGCAACGGATCATGAACTTCTGCTGGAGATTCTGGATCCCGATTTTTTCACTCTTGTTCGGTGTCGCCGGATTTTGGGATCCGCGTCGCGTCGCGGCCGTGGCACCTTCCGTCCGCCAGCGCCGTCGAACGTTGATCAGTATGCTGTTGCCCGCCTTTGTTTACGTCGGACTCATCGCGCTCATAGGGTCGCGCTTCTTCGAGATCTGGGCGCTGGCCTTCGTGTGTTATCTCAGCATCGGCGACCCTGTTCTGCTGAGCCAGCACGTGCATGTTCCATTGCAGCGAACATCCGGTCAGCCGGTCAGACCATTTTCCCGTATGGAGCAGGATCAGTACTCGCGCACGATCATCGTTCCCGATTGGGTCGCCCAGTGGATACTCTTGCAATTCACGACGCACGGCGCTCACCACGCCTATCCCAACATTGCGCATTACGACATCGCGAAGGTTCCATTCGAGTCGGTCCATGCGATCCGCTGGTCCGAGTGGCTGACCGCCGCAAAGGGCATCCCGGCCGTCCGGCTGCTTTACGAGAACAGCAACGACACCGGCGTGATCCTGTAGGACCTTGCGACCGTCAGGGCATTTTCATCGCCGGCATCGCGGCATGATCCATGTTGTCATGTCCTTGGTCGTCATCGTTGGTCGACCAGATGTTCTTTGGATCAGTCTCGTACGGGTAGATGTGCACCATCCACCCGAATAGGTGCGGATAAAAAGTCCCGCCGGCCGCTTCACACGCGTCTTTGGTCGCAATCGATCCGCGCAGACCAAATTTGGCTGCGGGACCAAAATATGAAGTTTGTTGCCCTGCAGGGGCCTTGCAAAAATTGATGTGTTGGTGCCAGCGCGCGATGCTGAGCGGCACACGCTCATTCAACTCATCCTCGGTGGCATCGACGCGATCGCTGTACATGGCTCCCACGAGCTCGTAGCCGTCAGCTGTTTTCTTATAGAGCAGAGAAGTGGGCTTGGATGGATCGAAGCGCAGCCTTGCCTGCCGCCCATACTCATACTTGGTGAAGTGATACTGGGTTTGCGCGACCTCCGGAAGGAAGATCTCGTAACCGTCGGCCAGAGCCTTGTGATAGTCCTTGTAGGGGGCGATGGCCACGGTGGCAGCGCGGACCAAGGCGTCAGCTCTCTGTTGATCCCCTGCGCTCACAGGTCTCAGCGTTGTCAGGGACATGTGAGCGGCCATTTGCCCCATCTCCCCTTCACCGCTGGCGGTCGTGGCGTTCCCTCGATGCGATGGCGGTACATCCTGCTGCGAAGCGACGGCGTGCGGGATCGACGCCATGGCCATGCTCACCAAAAACAGTACCCCAGCGCCCGAGTGGGGGCAGTACTGGCCCGTAAATGAGTCCTTGATGTGTTCCATTGGCCCCCATTGACGAAAATGCGAGAAACTACTGACAGCCCTCCTGCCTTTCCATGCGCACAGGTTCAATCGAAGGGGGCTCAGCATGCCGAATCGAGGGCGCCGTCGCAACACGCCGTCATAAGTCGTACAGAATCAAGGGGAGGCCGAAAGGGCATCGCTATAGGGTAAGGACTCGTGGCGATCTTTAAGCGGCAGCGGCTCTTTGGGAAGCCTCTAAATGCCCCTTAGAAGCTTAGGTCTGCCCCAAAAAGGCCTCAAATTCGCCTAATTTGGCTCCCCGGGACGGATTCGAACCGCCGACCAACGGATTAACAGTCCGTCGCTCTACCACTGAGCTACCGGGGAATTCAGAGGAGGCGGCGGATTGTCGGGAAGGCCGTCGCTCAAGTCAAGGATGTACAAGGCCTGCGCTACTGATGGCCGGCGACGCTGTGCGGCACATAGGGTGCTTCGAGCTGCGCGATCTCCGATTCGGTCAAGTCCAGGGTGAGGGCGGCGAGGGCGTCATCGAGATGCTGAGGCTTCGAGGCGCCGATGATCGGGGCCGTGACCCCGGATTTTTGGGCGACCCACGCGAGGGCCACTTGTGCACGCGGTACGCCGCGGGCGGCGGCAATGGCGCCGACTTGCTCCACGACCTTGTGATCCGATTCCGTCGATCTCTCAAACAGCCTGTTGCCGTAGGTGTCGGTCTGAATGCGAGGGGTTTCGGTGTCCCAGGGACGCGCAAGGCGGCCGCGCGCGAGCGGACTCCACGGTAGGACTGCGATGCGCTCATCGGCGCACAGCGGGAGCATTTCGCGCTCCTCCTCGCGGTACAGGAGATTGTAGAAATTCTGCATGCTGACGAACGGGGTCCAGCGGTTCTCGCGCGCGAGGTGCAGCGCCTTGGCGAATTGCCACGCATACATGGAGGAGGCGCCGAGATAGCGCGCCTTGCCCGCCTTGACGACATCGTGAAGCGCCTCGAGCGTCTCTTCGATCGGCGTCGCCGGGTCCCAACGATGGATCTGATAGAGATCGACGTAGTCCGTGCCGAGCCGCCGCAGGCTCGCATCGATGGCGGTAAATATCGCCTTGCGAGACAGGCCGCCGCCGTTGGGTCCCTTGCTCATGCGGAAGAAGACCTTGCTCGCGATCACCACCTCGTCGCGGCGTGTGTAGTCCTTGAGCGCTTGGCCGACGATCTCCTCGGAGGTGCCGTCCGAGTACGCGTTCGCGGTATCGAAAAAGTTGATGCCCATCTCGATGGCTTTGCGGATCAGCGGACGGCTCTGCTGCTCGGGCAAGGTCCACGGGTGATCGCCGCGCTCGGGCGCGCCGAACGTCATGCACCCGAGGCAGAGCGGTGAGATTTCGAGCCCGGTACGGCCGAGGTTACGGTAGTGCATAATAAACCAGAAAATTTAATAGGTTAAGACACAAACTTCGTGTAAATTAACCGACCCTGCGAGCGGGCGGAAAAAAGCGCGTGAACAATGCGGAGGCGCTCCACCGTCGGGCCGCGCTCCGCGGAATGCAAGGCGCGGCGCTTCAGCCCCGACGCATCGCTCAGCCGACCCGGCGCGCCGCCGAGGTCACCGCACGCTCGATGCGTCCGACGGCATCCTCGAGAGTCTTCATGCTGCAAGCGAAGGAGAGCCGCATGTGAGCCGGCGCGCCGAAGCCCGAGCCCGGCACCACGGCGACGCCGGCCTCGACGAGCAAGTATTCGGCGAAGGCGTTGTCGTCCTTGATGCCGAGCGTGCGCATCGCACCCGAGACGTCGGCGAATGCATAGAAGGTACCGGCGGCGCGTGGACATTTGATTCCAGGTATGGCGTTCAGGGCCGCCACCACGAAGTCGTGCCGCTCCTTGAACGCTTTGTTCATCTCCGCGACGCACGTCTGGTCCCCGTTGAGGGCGACCGTGGCGGCCCGCTGCGAGATGCTCGAGGCGTTCGAGGTCGATTGACCTTGCACCGTGCTCATGGCGTTCACGATCTCTTTCGGGCCGCCGCAATAGCCGATGCGCCAGCCCGTCATCGCGTACGCCTTCGAGACCCCGTTGATGGTCACGGTGCGGCCATAGAGTTGTGGATTCGCCTGCGCAAAGCTCACGAACGGCTCGGGCGCCCAGAAGATGTGCTCGTACATTTCGTCCGTGGCGATCGCGATATGCGCGTGCTTGTCGAGCACGGCGCCGAGCGCCTTCAGTTCGGCGCCCGTGTAGGCGGCGCCTGTGGGGTTGCTCGGGCTGTTCAGGATGAAGAGCTTCGTGCGGGGCGTGATGGCAGCTTCGAGCTGCGCCGGGGTGATCTTGTAGCCTTGGTCGGCGCCCCCATGAACGATGACGGGCGTCGCATCCGCGAGCAGCACCATGTCGGGATAGGACACCCAGTAGGGCGCCGGAATGAGACACTCATCGCCCGGATCCAGTAGGGCGGCGCACAGGTTGAAGCAGGTCTGTTTTGCGCCTGAAGACACCAGGATCTGATTGCGCTGGTAGGTCAGGCCATTGTCGCGCTTGAATTTGCCGATGATCGCGTCCTTGAGCTCCGCGGTGCCGTCGACCGCGGTGTAGCGCGTGAGGCCCTTGCGGATCGCCTCGATGCCGGCTTCCGCGATGTGTTTTGGCGTGTCGAAGTCGGGCTCACCCGCCGACAGGGCGATGATGTCCTTGCCTTCGGCCTTGAGCTTGGCGGCGCGGGCGGTCATCGCGAGGGTGGGGGAGGGCTTAACCTTCTGAACGCGCTTGGAAAGTGACACGGTCAACGGAGTTGCTCCTACTATGTCAAAAAGCAGCCCTTGAGTGTACGAAAAACAACGGTGTGGCGCCAGGGCGCGCGTGGTCCCTAAGCCTCGCACATGAGAGAATACGTCGATGCGTTTTGAATTGTTTTCCGATTATCTTCCCGCAGGGGATCAGCCCGAAGCGATCGAGAAGCTGATCGATGGCCTGGAGAGCGGCCTGGCTCATCAGACGCTCCTCGGCGTCACCGGCTCGGGCAAGACGTTCACGGTCGCGAACGTGATCCAGAAGCTGCAGCGCCCGACGCTCGTGCTTGCGCACAACAAGACTCTCGCCGCGCAGCTCTACGGCGAGTTCAAGACGTTCTTTCCGAAGAACTCGGTCGAGTATTTCGTTTCCTACTACGACTACTATCAGCCGGAAGCCTACGTCCCGGCGTCGGATACGTTCATCGAGAAGGACGCTTCGATCAACGAGCACATCGAGCAGATGCGTCTGTCCGCGACCAAGGCGCTGCTCGAGCGCCCCGACTCGATCATCGTCGCCACCGTCTCCGCCATCTACGGCTTGGGCGATCCGCAGGCCTACTTGAGCATGGTGCTGCACATGTCGCGCGGCGACATCCTCGATCAGCGCAAGCTCCTGCGGCGTCTCGCGGACATGCAGTACACGCGCAACGAAGTGGACCTGCGCCAGGGCACTTACCGGGTGCGCGGCGATGTCATCGACATCTTTCCTGCGGAGTCGGAGCGCGAGGCCGTGCGCGTGGAGCTGTTCGACGATCGGATCGACAGCTTGAGCCTGTTCGATCCGCTGACGGGCGAAGCATTGCGCAAGGTGCCGCGCCTGACCGTCTACCCCTCCACGCACTACGTCACCCCGAGGGAGCGCATCCACTCGGCGGTTGATGAGATCCGGGAGGAGTTGCGCAGTCGCTTAGCCGAGCTGCACGCCGCGGGCAAGCTGCTCGAGGCCCAGCGGCTGCAGCAGCGCACGCTCTTCGATCTGGAAATGATGCACGAGGTCGGCTACTGCGCCGGCATCGAGAACTACTCGCGCTTTCTCTCGGGACGGCAGGCGGGCGAGCCGCCGCCTTGCTTGTTCGATTACCTGCCGAAGAATGCCTTGCTGGTGATCGACGAGAGCCACCAGACCATTCCGCAACTCGGCGCGATGTATCGGGGTGATCGATCGCGCAAAGAAACGCTCGTCGAGTACGGATTTCGCCTGCCCTCGGCGCTCGACAACCGGCCGCTGCGCTTCGAGGAGTTCGAGCGCCTCGCGCCGCAGACCATCTATATCTCCGCAACTCCCGGCCCCTACGAGAAGCAAATTTCCGGCCAGATCGTCGAGCAAGTCGTACGTCCGACCGGCTTGATCGACCCGGTGGTGGAGGTGCGGCCGGTGCGCGCCCAGGTGGACGATCTGCTGTCCGAGATCCGGCTGCGCACGCAGCAAGGCGAACGCGTGCTCGTGACCACTCTCACCAAGCGCATGGCGGAGGATCTCACGGACTATCTGAACGAGCACGGCGTCAAGGTGCGCTACCTGCATTCGGACATCGAGACCGTGGAGCGCTCGGAGATCATCCGCGATCTGCGGCTCGGCAAGTTCGACGTGATCGTCGGCATCAACCTGCTGCGCGAGGGGTTGGACATGCCCGAGGTGTCGCTGGTCGCCATCCTCGATGCAGACAAGGAAGGGTTCTTGAGATCCGAGGGATCGCTCATCCAGACCATCGGCCGGGCGGCGCGCAACGTGCGCGGCAAGGCGATCCTGTACGCCGATCGTGAGACGGGCTCCATCCAGCGCGCCATCGCCGAGACCGATCGGCGTCGCAACAAGCAGGTCGAATTCAATGCCGAGCACGGCATCACGCCGCGCACCATCGTCAAGGCGGTGGGAGATGTCATGGAAGGCGCGCGCGCCGTGCCCGATGATTTTGTGCGCGAGTCCGGTGTGGACTACGCGCTCGCACCGGAGCAGGCCGTGAAACGCATCAAGAAGCTCGAGGCGGAGATGATGAAGCTCGCGCGCAATCTCGAGTTCGAGCAGGCGGCGCGGCTGCGCGATGAAATTCAGCGGTTGCGCAGATCCGCGTTTGGCGCACCGCAGACACTGGCAGGCTAGGGGGCGATATGGCGTTCGACAAGATTCATTCCACCGAGAGCGAGCTCGATCGAACCGACAAGCTGCCCATCCTGGAGGGCATCTCGATCGATGAGGACGTCGAGGACGACTCGGTCCGCCTCGAGTACTCCGCGACCATGCCCGGCACCTCGATTGTCACGAGCCCGCTGCCCGCCGACTATCGCTCGAGCGGCCTCGATCTGCCTTCGCTCGCGGAAAGCGTGCGCTCGGTCGAGGAGCGCATTGCACGCCAAAATGCCGATTACGAGGCGCTCAACCGCCTGTACGAGCGGGCGCGGGATGCGCAGCTCGCCGCGGGCACGCGCGCCGACGAGCTCGCCTCCGAGCTCGGCACGGCGCACTCCACGCTCGCGGTCGAGCAGCACCGCGCGCGCGAGTTGCAGACGGCGCTGATCGAGAGAAATAGCGCCTCCGAGCAGGCGCGAGTTCGGGCCGAGGAGGCCCTGCGCGAATCGGAACGCGCGCAGAGCGAGGCGCGGACGCTGCGCGAAGCGCTGCTTGCGCGCGACGCCAGTATCGCGCAAGTCCTGCATTCCCTGGGCGAGCGCGATACCCAGCTCTCCACCCTGCAGCGCGAGCACGCGAAAGTCGTTCCCGATCTGGAAGCCCGCTCGCGGGCGGCGACGCTGCTTGATCGACAGCTCAAGGCGACCAGGGACGAAGCGGCCGCGCTTGCCGCCGACTTGAAAGCGAGCCGGCAATCCGTGGTCGAGCTCATGGATCGGGTCGCGCGCGCGGAATCCGAGCTCAAGGCCAATCGACGCGATCTGGCCGCCGCCAAGGCTCAGGCGGACTCCCATCTCGAGATCCTGCGCACGCGGGAGTGGCGCGGGGGCTTCAACCAGAATTTGTTCCGCGAATGGGACGAGAAGATCGACGCGGCGCAGAGCGGGCGCGGGGCGCTGCAGGCGGAATGCGATCAGCTGAAGCTCACGGTCGCGGCCCTGAACGCCAAGATCGCCGAGCAAAGCGAGGCCGTCGAGAAACTGAACGCGTCGAAAATGAGCGAGGCCGCGGCGTTCGCGAAGAAGGCGCAGGAGGCGCAGGAGATCGAACGGGGACGCGGCGAGCTGGTCGCCCAGATCGGCGAGCTGAACGCAGAGCGCAAGCGGCTGGAGAGTGCGCTTGCGGCAGGCGCACGGGACTTGTCGGAGCTGCGCTCGCAGGTCGCCGCAGATGCCCAGCGGGCCGGGGAATCGGTCGCGGCCACGGAGGCGGCACGCGCCGCGCTTGCCGCGCGCATCGAGAGGCTCGAAATCGAAGCCAAGTCCCACGAGGAGGAGATGACGGTGCTCATGGCGCACCTCAACGAAGCGCGGCGGCCGATGCAGGCTGTGCAGGCGGACTTCAAGCGCCTGAACGATGAGCTTGCGCACAAAATAGAGAGCCTGGAGCAGTTGACCGAGGAGAACCGCACGCTGCGCACGAGTCTCGAGCGCACGCGCGGCCAGCTCGAGGAGCGCGACCTGCTGATCCGCCGGCTCGAGCGCAGCGCCAGCAACAACGCCAATGTGCTCGGGCGGCTCCAGACGAGCATCGAGCGGCTCGGCGGCGGCACACCTCCGTCGGGCCCTGTGGGCCTGCCCGACTACCAGGCGGAGCTGGTGCGCATCGACTGCGAGCAGCCGATTACCTTTCCGCTTGCGCGACGTACTCGCATCGGCCGGGCGCCGGGCTGCGAGCTGCAGATCGATTCGCAGTCGGTCAGCCGCAGTCACGCCATGATCCTGAAGGGGGCCCGCGAGCTCATCGTCGAGGACTTGAATAGCACGAACGGGGTGCTGGTGAACGGCCGCAAGGTCAGCCGGCACCTGCTCAAAGACGGTGACGTGCTCACCGTGGGCGAGATCCAGTTCCGCTGCGTGCTCAAGCCCAAGTCGGGCGAGGGCCCGGCGGAGCTCACCCCGGCAGCCTCCCCTGCCGTGGCCGGCGCGGTCACGAACCTCTCCGAGCTGCGCCCCGCCGACGGCGCCAAGGTCGATCCCCCCGCCTGAGATTGCAGCCCGCCCTTTATAGAAGCCCCGGAATCCGGTATCTTTCGCGCCCTTCGAGCGCGCTTAGCTCAGCGGTAGAGCATCACCTTGACATGGTGGGGGTCAGTGGTTCGATCCCACTAGCGCGCACCACTTCGTCGACATGGGGACGACCAGGCTTCTATGCCCGTAATTACACTTCCCGATGGCAGTCAGAAGTCGTTCGACCACCCCATCACGGTGGCCGAGCTGGCGGCTGCCATCGGCGCCGGCCTTGCCAAGGCGGCGCTTGCCGGCAAGGTGAACGGCCGCCTGGTCGACACCTCGGCAACCCTCGATCACGACGCCGCGGTGAGCATCGTCACGGACAAGGATCCCGAGGGCCTGGAGATCATCCGACACTCGACCGCCCATTTGCTCGCGAACGCGGTCCAGGAGCTCTTCCCGGGCGCACAGGTGACCATCGGGCCGGTGATCGAGGACGGCTTTTATTACGATTTCGCCTACAAGACGCCGTTCTCGAGCGATGACCTCGCCGCCATCGAGAAGCGCATGGCGGAGATTGCGGGACGCGACCTGAAGGTTCACCGCCGGGTGCTGGCGCGCGATGCCGCCATCGAGCACTTCAAGCGCATCGGCGAGCATTACAAGGCCGAGATCATCGCGGCAATCCCCGCGGGCGAGCAGATCAGTCTCTACGGCCAGGGCGACTGGGAGGATCTGTGCCGCGGGCCGCACGTGCCGAGCACCGGCAAGCTCAAGGCGTTCAAGCTCATGAAGGTGGCCGGTGCTTACTGGCGCGGCGATTCGCGCAACGAGATGCTGCAGCGGATTTACGGAACGGCGTGGGCAAACGACAAACAGCTCAAGGAATACTTGACGCGTCTCGAGGAGGCCGAAAAACGCGATCACCGCCGCATCGGCAAGGAGCTCGATCTCTTTCATTTGCAGGAAGAGGCGCCGGGCGCGGTGTTCTGGCATCCGAAGGGTTGGGCGCTCTTCCAGCAGCTGATCGGCTACATGCGCCAGCGCCAGAACGAGGCCGGCTACGTCGAGGTCAACACGCCGGAAATCATGGATCGCGAGCTGTGGGTAAAGTCAGGTCACGTCGCGAATTTCGGCGAAAACATGTTCATGACGCAGACGCCGGATGAGCGCACCTTCGCCATCAAGCCCATGAACTGTCCGGGCCACATTCAGGTGTTCAAGCACGGCTTGCGCAGCTACCGCGAGCTGCCGCTGCGCCTCGCCGAGTTCGGCAAGGTGCACCGCTACGAGCCCTCCGGAGCTCTGCATGGGTTGATGCGCGTGCGCGCCTTCACCCAGGACGATGCGCACATCTTCTGCACCAACGAGCAGATCACCTCCGAGGCGGTCAAGGTCACCGAGCTCATCCTGAGCATCTATCGGGATTTCGGCTTCAATGACGTGCGCATCAAGTTCTCCGACCGGCCCGCGAAGCGCGTCGGCTCCGACGCCGTGTGGGACATCTACGAGAGTGCCTTGAAGCAGGCGGCGGCGGCGGCCGGCATCGAGACGACCCTCAATCCGGGGGAGGGGGCCTTTTACGGCCCGAAGCTCGAGTTCGTGCTGCGCGATGCGATCGGCCGTGAATGGCAGTGCGGGACGCTCCAGGTGGATCCGAACCTGCCCGAGCGGCTCGGCGCGAGCTACATCGGCGAGGACAGCCAGCGGCATACGCCGGTCATGCTGCACCGGGCCATGTTCGGCTCACTCGAGCGCTTTATCGGCATTTTGCTCGAGCATCACGCGGGGAAACTACCTACTTGGCTCGCCCCGGTGCAGGCCGTGGTGATGGGAATTACCGACCGGCAGGACAAATACTGTGCTCAAGTCACGGAAAAGCTTAAAAATCATGGGCTTCGCGTGGAGACCGACTTGAGGTCGGAGAAGGTAAGCTTTAAAATCCGCGAGCATACACTTAAGCGTGTCCCCTACCTCTTGATCGCTGGTGACCGTGAGGTTGAGGGACATACCCTGGCCGTACGCACGCGTAGTGGCAAAGATCTAGGCAGTCACAGGCTCGATGAGCTGACCGCCTTGCTTTGCGACGAGGTCGCGAGCCGCGGCCGTCTCGTTTTGGAGGATCGTTTATCGCAACGTCGAAGCGCGTAAGGCGCAATGAGGAGATCGCCGCACCGTCGGTGCGCGTGATCGCAGCGGATGGAAGCCAGGCAGGAGTCATGACGCGCGCCGAAGCGCTACAAATGGCAAGCTCGCAAGCACTGGACCTCGTCGAGGTCTCGCCGATGGCGGAGCCCCCTGTCGTCAGAGTCATGGATTTCGGCAAATTCTTGTTCGAGCAGAACAAGAAGGCGCACGCGGCGAAGCGAAAGCAGAAGCAGATTCAGGTCAAGGAAGTGAAGTTTCGTCCCGGGACGGAAGAGGCGGACTACCAGGTCAAGCTGCGTAGTATAGTCCGATTCCTGACCGAGGGTGATAAGGCCAAGGTGACGTTGCGTTACCGCGGCCGTGAGCTCGTGCATCAAGACATCGGCCGGCGTTTGTTGACGCGGATTTCTGAGGATCTCGCCCCCTATTCGGTGGTCGAGCAGAACCCGCTCATGGAAGGCAAGCAGATGGTCATGGTGTTCGGGCCCAAAAAGAAGTGAGCGGCAGGCCTTAACAGCTTGCCACATCCGCCGGTGAGCGGCGCTCGCGGTGCCTGAAAGGGTGCCGGGGACGCTTGTGAGCCCAGGCTAAAATTAGGAGTCGACATGCCCAAGTTGAAAACAAAACGGGCTGCGGCGAAGCGTTTTCGCAAAACAGCGAACGGCTTCAAGCGCGGCCAGTCCCACCGTCGTCATATCCTGACGAAGAAACCGAGCAAGCGTAAGCGCCAGCTACGTCGCGAGATGCACGTAGATGAAACCGATGTGAATCGGGTCAAGCAGCTGCTTCCGTACGCCTGATCGAGGGGACATACCATGGCACGAGTTAAACGAGGCGTCATTGCTGGACGCCGGCACAAGAAAATTCTCAAGAAGGCGAAGGGCTACTACAACGCGCGGCGCAAGGTCTTCCGTGCGGCGAAGCAAGCGGTCATCAAGGCGGGCCAGTACGCCTACCGCGGGCGTCGCGAGAAAAAGCGCGAGTTCCGAGCCTTGTGGATCACCCGCATCAACGCGGCCGCGCGCCTGTGCGGCATGAGCTACAGCACGCTCATCGACGGTCTGAACAAGGCAGAGTTGGCCATCGACCGCAAGGTGCTTGCGGATCTGGCGGTGCACGACATGCCGGCCTTCACCGCCATCGCAGAAAAAGCCAAAGCTAGCCTGACGGCCTGAAGAACCGAGCGGTCGAGATCGGCTGCCCGCAGCCGATCTCCAGCTTTGAAGGGGGATCCATGGCTGAAGATCTCGGCGGCCTGCTCGAGCAGGCGCTGGCCGATGTGGACGCATCGCGCACTCTTTCCGATCTGGACGAAGTACGCGTGCGCCTGCTCGGCAAGAAGGGATTGCTGACCGAGCAGCTCAAGGGCCTCGGCAAGTTGCCCGCGGGGGAGCGGCCCGCGGCCGGCCAAAAGATCAACGACGCCAAGGCTGCCATTCAGGCGGCGCTCGAGGCGTGCCGCGAGCGTCTCGATCGGGAATCCCTCGACGCCGAGCTCGCGCGCGGCACCATCGATGTGACCTTGCCGGGGCGCGGCCAGGAGACGGGGAGTGTGCACCCGGTAACGCGCGCGCGGCTGCGCATCGAGCACATCTTCATGCAGGCAGGATTCGAGATCGCGACCGGCCCCGAAGTCGAGGACGATTTCCACAACTTCGAGGCGCTCAATATTCCCGCCGATCATCCGGCGCGGGCGATGCACGATACCTTCTATTTTCCGGATGGCCGGCTGCTGCGCACCCACACCTCGCCGGTGCAGATCCGCGCCATGCGTGCGCGCAAGCCGCCGATGGCGCTGATCGCACCGGGCCGGGTGTATCGCAACGACTCCGACATGACGCACACCCCGATGTTCCATCAGGTCGAGGGCATCGTGGTGGGCGAGAATGTGAGCTTCGCCAACTTGAAGGCGATGCTGCACACCTTCGTCGAGCATTTCTTCGAACAACCGCTCGGCATGCGGCTGCGCCCGTCGTATTTCCCGTTCACCGAGCCCTCGGCGGAGGTGGATATCGAGTGCGTGTTCTGCCACGGCGCGGGGTGCCGCGTGTGCAAGCAGACCGGCTGGCTCGAGATCCTCGGCTGCGGAATGATCCACCCGAACGTGCTCGCGGCGGCCGGCATCGACAGCGAGGCATGGCAGGGCTACGCCTTCGGCATGGGAATCGAGCGGGTCGCAATGCTCCGCTACGGCGTGGACGATCTGCGCCTGTTCTTCGAAAACGATATCCAATTCTTGAAGCAATTCACGTGAAGATCACTTACTCCTGGTTGGACGAGTTCACGCGGCTCACGGTGGCGCCCGCCGAGCTCGCGCAGCGGCTCACGCTCGCCGGCCTCGAGGTCGAGTCGCTCACGCCGGTGGCGCCGCCCTTCACCGGGGTCGTCGTGGGGGAAGTTCTCGAGTGCCGCCGCCATCCGGATGCGGACAAGCTGTCCTTGTGCGAAGTGACGACCGACGGTGCCGATCGATTGGGCATCGTTTGCGGCGCGCCGAACGTGCGCGCGGGGTTGAAAGTAGCCGTCGCCCGCGCGGGCGCCGAGCTCCCCGGCGGCCTCACCATCAAGCCCGCCAAGATCCGCGGCGTGCAATCGCAGGGCATGCTGTGCTCGGCACGCGAGCTCGGCCTCGGCGAGGAGCATGACGGGATCATGGAGCTCGCCGCCTCCGTTGCGCTCAACGTCGATGTGCGCAAGGCGCTCGATCTGGACGATACGGTGCTCGAGGTGAACGCCACGCCGAATCGCGGCGATTGCATGAGCGTCTTCGGGATCGCCCGCGACTACGCCGCCGCCCAGGAGCATCGTTTCCTCAGGGCACCGGTGAAGCCCGTGCCGGCCGCGCACGGTGAGGTTTTTCCCGTGCGCCTCGAATCCTCGAGCGGCTGTCCGGTCTTCTGCTCACGCGTGATTCGCGGAGTGCGGCCCGACGCGACGTCGCCGGCCTGGCTGCGCGAGCGGCTGCGCCGCGTGGGACTCGGCAGCATCTCGGCCATCGTCGACGTCACGAACTACGTGATGATGGACCTCGGGCAACCCCTGCACGCCTATGATCTCCGGCGCCTATCCGAGGGCATCACGGTGCGTAAGGCGCGGCTCGGGGAGCGCATCACGCTCCTCAACGACGAGGAATATCCGCTCGACCCCGAATTTGTGGTCATCGCGGATGCAAGCGGCCCCATCGGCCTCGCCGGCATCATGGGCGGGAAGGGCACGGCGATCGGCGACGGCACGACCGATGTGCTGCTCGAAGCGGCACACTTCACGCCGGCTGCGGTCGCCGGCCGAGCACGCCGCTTGGGTCTGCTGACCGATGCCGGGCAGCGCTTCGAGCGGGGCGTGGATCCCGCTCTGCCGCCGCTCGCGATCGAGCGCGCGACGGCGCTTCTCTTGGAGATTGCGGGCGGCGAGGCCGGGCCCGTGCAGGTGACGCGCACCGAGGCGCAGCCCCAGGCCGAGGAGTGGGTGCGGCTGCGGCGCAGCCGCCTCGCGCGATTGCTGGGAGCGAGCGTTCCGGATGCGGAGGTCGGCGGGATCCTAGGGGCGATCAGCGAGCGCGTCGAGGCGACGGAGCAGGGCTGGCGCGTGCTGCGTCCCTCGCATCGCTTCGATGTGCGCATCGAGGAGGATCTGGTGGAGGAGGTCGCCCGTTTGCGCGGCTTCGAGACCATCGCCGAGGCGCATGCCATCGCCCCGCAGATCGCCGGCTACGCCACCGAGACGCGACTGTCGAACGACCGAGTGCTCACGGCGATGGCCGATCGCGGATACCGCGAGGCGATCACTTACACCTTCGTCGATCCCGCGACCCAGCGTCTCTTGTTTCCGGAGACGCGGGCGCTCGGCTTATCGAATCCCATTTCGGCGGAGCTCGGCGAGATGCGGGTCTCGCTCTGGAGCAGCCTCGTGCCCGCCTGTCGCGACAACATGCGCCGTCAGCAAAGCCGCGTACGGCTGTTCGAGATCGGCAAGAAGTTCGACGTGTCCCAGGGCGCGCTGCGCGAGGTCGAGACGCTTGCGGGCGTTGCTACCGGCGCGCGCTGGCCGGAACAGTGGGCGAGCCCGCGCGAGGCACTCGACTTCTACGACGTGAAAGGCGACGTCGAGAGCGTGCTCGCGCTCGCGGGCGATGGCGCGGGCCTGCGCTTCGAAGCTGATGCTCTGAGCTGCCTTCGGCCGGGCCGCGCAGCGCGCATCCGGCGCAACGACGTTGCCATCGGATGGATCGGTGAGTTGCATCCGCGCATCGCGAAGGCGCTCGGCCTTAACAACACGCTATTTTTATTTGAATTAGAAATAGAATCAGCATTTACGTATAACTCAATGAAATTTAAGGGAATTTCTAAGTTTCCAAGTGTGCGCCGTGATCTGGCGGTGGTGATCGATGAAAACGTCCCTCTCGCAGTTTTGCGGGAAAATGTTACTGTTAGCGCTTCGGGCCTATTGAGCGATCTGCGGGTGTTCGATGTCTATCGAGGACCCGGGATAGATTTTGGACGAAAAAGTATCGCTTTAGGCTTGATTTTACAGGACTCCTCCCGCACTCTTACTGACGTTGACGCAGACGCCGTGGTGACCGCAGTAGTCACTCGGTTGCGGGATGTTTTGAGCGCCACGATAAGAGATCAATAAGCATGGCAGCCCTGACGAAGGCAGAGATGGCTGAGGCCCTGTTCGATCAATTGGGTCTCAACAAGCGCGAAGCGCGTGAGTTGGTCGATCTGTTCTTCGAGGAAATTCGCGCGGCTCTCTCGTCCGGGGAGCAAGTGAAGTTGTCCGGTTTCGGCAATTTCGACCTCCGGGACAAGAATCGGCGGCCCGGCAGAAACCCCAAAACCGGCGAAGAGATCCCCATCAGCGCGCGTCGTGTCGTTACCTTCCGGCCTGGCCAGAAACTGAAGGCGCGCGTCGAGGCGTATGCTGGAACCAAGCAATAACAGCGAGCTACCCCCGATCCCGGGGAAGCGCTACTTCACCATCGGTGAAGTGAGCGATCTTTGTGGGGTGAAGCCGCACGTGCTGCGCTACTGGGAGCAGGAGTTCCCGCAGCTGAAGCCCGTCAAGCGCCGCGGAAATCGCCGCTATTACCAGCGGCAGGACGTGCTCGTCATTCGCCAGATTCGCAGTCTTCTCTACGAGCAGGGCTTCACCATCGGCGGCGCGCGCAATCGCCTTACGGGCGACGATGCGCAAGTGGATCTCAATCAGAGCCAGCAACTCATTCATCAGATGCGCCTCGAGCTCGAGGAACTCATTAAGATCCTGCGCCGCTAGGCGACCGGCAGGTCGATCCTCTTGCGCCGCCGCCAGGGCGGCGCCGCAACAAGAACTTCTCCGTCGTATTTCGGCTATCATTCGCATCCGGTCGGGGCGTGGCGCAGCCTGGTAGCGCACTTGCATGGGGTGCAAGGGGTCGGAAGTTCGAATCTTCTCGCCCCGACCAATTTCACCGCTCCCACCATTGGGGGATGCCCAGTGCAGCGGGCACCTCTCAAGATTCCCTTTCACCAGCCACATCTCTCGGAGGTCGAGACCATGAGCACGATTACCACGAAAGACGGCGTCGAAATCTTTTACAAGGACTGGGGCAGCGGTCAACCGATCGTGTTCTCCCACGGCTGGCCGCTATCGGCCGACGACTGGGATCCTCAGTTGATGTTCTTTCTGAAACAGGGATATCGCGTGATCGCTCACGATCGTCGCGGCCATGGGCGCTCCTCGCAGACCGCGGATGGGCATGACATGGATCATTACGCGGATGACCTGGCCGCGCTCACTGCGCATCTCGATCTCAAAGGCGCCGTTCATGTCGGCCACTCGACCGGCGGCGGCGAGGTGGCGCGCTATCTCGGGCGCCACGGCGAGAGCCGCGTTGCGAAGGCGGTACTGATCAGCGCGGTGCCGCCCATCATGGTCAAGTCGGACACCAATCCGGGCGGTCTGCCCAAGCATGTCTTCGATGATTTTCAGACCCAGCTCGCCGCGAACCGGCCGCAGTTCTACCAGGACGTGGCGTCGGGGCCGTTTTATGGCTTCAACCGCCCCGGGGCCAAGGTCCAGGAAGCGTTGATCCAGAACTGGTGGCGGCAAGGCATGATGGGCGCGACCAAGGCGCACTACGACGGCATCGTCGCTTTCTCGCAGACCGACTTCACTGCCGATCTCAAGAAGATCTCCGTCCCGATGCTGGTCATGCACGGCGACGACGACCAGATCGTCCCCTATGCCGATGCAGGACCGCTCACCGCCAAGCTGGTGAAGGGCGCCACCTTAAAAACCTACCAGGGCTTCCCGCACGGCATGATCACGACGAATGCCGATACGATCAATCGCGATCTTCTCGCATTCATTCGAGGATGACCGGGCGCGCGCGCGGCCTTTACGTGTGGTTCGCGCGCTCGTGCCCGTGCCGAGCGCGCCTCACACCTCTGCGCCTCGCGCGCGCATTCGCGCAATCGATTGTACAAATGTGCGCACCCAGCCCAAGTCGCGAACCAACACTGTGTGTTATGGTCCCTTCAAGGGATGCGGGCGAACTACGTGGAGTCTGAGTGATTTTTGGTAAAATTTTCAAAGCGACCGCCGCTTACGGGGTCGCAGGCTTCGCAGCGAGTTTAGCGTGTGTTCCGGCCGTCCGGGCGCAGACCCCTTCGCCGCTGCAGGAGTGGCAATACTCGAGCGGAATTGCCCTACAAAGGCTGTTCGAACCCAACCTGCCCGACTGGCAGGTGGTGATGGGTGCGGCCGTCGAGCACAAGCCGCTCTACGATGGCGCCGAGCTCACGCGGACGATCGGCGGCCCTGTGATCAACATTCGCTACAAGGATCTTTGGTTCGCCTCGATCGGCGAGGGACTGGGGATTAATCTGTGGAGTGGCGATCACTACCGCGCAGGCTTGGCGCTTTCCTACGACCTCGGTCGCTACGTACACGACGATGTGGCTCATCTGACCGGTCTCGGCGACCTCAAGATAGCGGCGGCGCCCAAGGCATTCATCTCGTACGTGGTTTCGAAGTCCTTTCCTCTGGTGGTGCGCGCGGACGTGCGGCAGATCTTGGGGGGCGCCGACGGCCTTCTCGCCGACCTCGGCGCGTACATGCCGCTGCCGGGGAGCTCGCAGCGCTTCATCATGTTCGCCGGTCCTTCCTTTACCTATGCCGACCATCGCTATATGCAACGGGAATTCGGAGTGACGACTACGCAGTCGATGGCCTCGGGCTACCCGGTCTACAATGCACACTCAGGATCGGATGCGATGGGATTCGGATTCAGCTCGACGTTCTTCATCACGCCAAAAATCCTCCTGAATTTCGACACGGCCATCAACCATCTTCTCGGCAGCGCGGGCGAGAGCCCGATCACGCAACGCGTGACGCAGCACGTGTTCACTCTGTCGGTCGCGTACTCATGGCAATGAGCTAAACACGGCGTCTTGCGGGTGACGCGCTCAGAGCCCGCCATTCTTTGCGATGGTGCGGCCGATGCCCGACCAGTCGATGTCCTCGCCCTCGGCGCCGATGGTCTGCAGCAGGTGGTCGCGCAGCACGTTGAGCACCGGCATGGGTACGCGCAGTGTCTCTGCGGACTGGCCCACGAGGCGCATGTCCTTGAGACCGAGAGGCGCCGCAAATCCCGCGGGCTTGAAGCGCTCCTCGGCCAACGCGGCGCCGTAATTGCGATACACCGGCGTATCGAACAGGCTGCCGGTCATCACCTCGAGGAACTGTCTTTTGGACACGCCGCCTTTCTGCGCCAGCGTCATCGCTTCGGCGAACGTCTCGATCGCCCCGAGAATGGTGAAGTTCCCGCAGAGCTTGACGAGATTGGCCAAGGAGGGCGTCTCGCCGATGTAGAACACCTTCTGGCCGATGGCCGGGAACAGAGCGCTCGCGGCGCTGTAGTCGGACTTTGCACCGGCTGCCACCACGAAGAGCTTTGCCGCGGCCGCCGCTTCGGGACGCCCGAACACGGGCGCGCTCAGATAGCGCAGTCCGCGATCCTGATGCAGCATCGCGACGCGGTCTGCGGTGGCCACCGCAATGGTGCTCGACGAGACATGCAGCGCGCCGCGGGGAAGCCCTTCGAGGACGCCGTCGTTGCCCCGGAGCACCTCCTCGAGCGCCGCATCGTCGGCGAGCATGCTGACAATGGCCTCGCGGCCCGCGGCGGCCTCGCGCGGCGTGCGGGCAAGCACCGCACCCTGCGCCACAAGAGCCTGGGCCTTCTGCGGCGAGCGATTCCACACCGTGAGCTCATGACCTGCGCGCAGCAGATTGGCCGCCATCCCGGATCCCATCTGCCCGAGTCCCAAAAAGCCGATTTTCATGTTGAGCCTCCTTCTGACGTGCTGTTCCAATGGACCATGCAGGCCGAGGCGCGTTCCACCCGGGTTACGCCGCTCCGGTGACTCATCTGAGGCTCAGAGGCGCTTGGTAGCCCGTGAGCTCGAGGTAGCCGCGGCCGGCGGTATGTCCTGCCTCGTAGGCTTGCACCGCACCTTCCCAGTACACGGCGCCCGTGGAGAGGCGTGTATCGTTTTCCTGGTCGTCCATCAAGGGTTTGAGATCGAGCTCGCGTGTTCCCGCATGCACGTGCCATTCGACCGGGTACGTGGTGCCCGTGCGCGGCGACCGCCAGGTGCGCCTCGGCACGAAGCCCACCTGGCCGGGTGCGAGAATCTGGGCCGCGCCATCGGCGGCCCTGAACGTGCCCCCGGCCCAGAGCGCCTCGTGATGCGCGCCGCGAATCTCGAACGCCATGAGCGCTGCGCCGTCGGCGAAGTTGATGCCGATCCAATCCCATCCGACCGCGCCGCTCTCGAGATACTCGCTCGACCATTCGTGATCGAGCCATGCCTCGCCCTGCACGGCTTCGCGCTGGCCGTTGCGTACGATCGCGCCCCGTACCGCGAGATGCGGCAGGCTGTAGTAGTAGCTTGCGGCTTGCGGCGCTGCGCCTTTGCGGCTCACGCCGCCCTCGCCGTTGAGGAGCGGCGCTTGAGTGGCGGCGAGCTCGAGACGCAGCGTGAATTCCTCCGCGGCGATGTCCACGGTGTAGACATCGTCGGCCCGACGCAGCGTCCATGACTCCACCTGGATGTCGGTGTCGCCCTCGGCTGCTCGAGCGAGGCCCATGCCCGCCCGCCGGATTTTCTGGTCCTGCCAGAGCCTCCCGCGCCGCGGATCGCTGAGTGCGCAATGCGCGATCAGCAGTTGATGCGGTGTAAACGCGCTCGGGTTGGCCGCGTCGATCGCAGGGCGAGAACGAAAGAACGTGACTTGAAAGCCGAGCGGCTCGCCGGAGCCCGCGCTTGCACGCGGGGTGAGCCAGCCGGTGGCGTACCACCACTCGGTGCGAAAGCTGGGATGGCTGCCGAAGTCGCGCGGAAACTCGATCGTGCGATCTTTCGTGACGGCCGCATAGGGCGGCTCCGCCGCGGCGGCCGCACCCGCGGTGGCGGTTGCGACGTACGCGGCCGCGAGCCATGCGGCCGAGAGCCGGGCATCTCGCGGTTTCACCAGTCTTCCCGCACGGCGCGCACCGCCTCATGACTCATGGCGCTGCGCCCGCTCCACACGGCCGTGACGGCGGCGGCCGCAACCAGCGTGACCGAGAGCACGCCGAGCTGCCACAGCGGGACCGCGAGGTCGATGCTCCAATTGAACGACTGGCGATTCACGACATACACGAGCACGAGACTCAACGCGCCGCCCAGGATCAGGCCATAGAGAACTCCGAACGAGCTCATGAGCACGCCCTCGCTCGCAAGCATGGCGATCACCTGCCGGCGCAGCATGCCGATGTGGCGCAGCATGCCGAACTCGGCGCGGCGTGCGAGCGCCGTCGAGCTTGCCGCAAAGCTCACGCCCAGGAGTCCGATGATCACCGCGACGGCCTCGATCCCATAGGTGATTGCAAAGGCGCGATCGAAGATGCGCAGCGACCGTTCACGCAGCGCCGTGCTCGTCAGCACCTCGAAGGAGCCCGCGGCCTGGTCCCCCGTGCCTGGCGCCGCCGCGCCGCGCGCAAGCGCTGCGCGCAGCTGTGACTCGACGCGCGCCGCATCGCTTCCCGGCTTGAGCCACACCGAGCCCTCGTTGGCATCTGCATCGTGGGTGATCTCGATGTAGGTCGGGCGGGTGATCACCACCGCGCCGAATGTGCGCGCATAATCGCGCCAGATCCCCGCGACGGTGAAAGGCCGCATTTGTCCGCCGAGCGGCAGATCGATTCGCGCGCCGGGCTGGTAGCCGTAGAGGTCGTGCACGGCCTCCGAGATCCACGCTGGGGGTGCACCGTCGGGCAGCGCGCCGCCGAAGCGTTGCACCAGCGGCAGCTCCTCGCTCACCTGTCGCGCGCTCGAGTCGCGCGCAATGAGTGTGACGGGCGGACGCGCCGGATCGAGCAGCAGCGGCCGCGTGCGACGGAACTCGGCGCGGGCGACGCCCGGGACCGCAGCGGCAGCTTGCTGATCCTCCAGGTTCCAGTAGGCCGTATCGTTGCCCAGGGTCTCGCGCAATTGCAGGTCGGCGGGGAGCAGTTTCCCCAGCCAGTCCTCGAACGACACCCGGAACGAATAGACCATGATCGCCATGGCAACCATCAAGCTGAAGCTGACGATGACCGAGGCGAGGCTCAGGGTGGAGAGGGGGATGTTGTCGCGCAGCTGCGCCAGGGCGGTGTCGGGCACGACCCGGTTGGCGCGCGGCGCCATGCGCAAGATCCACACCGTGAGTCTCGGCACGAGCAGCACGGCGCCGAGCAGAAGAGCGGCGACGGCGGCGTAGCCGAACAACGGCAGGCCGCGGATGGGCGGGAGGCGTGCGAGGATCACCCCGGCGCCGAGCAGGCAGAGTCCCGCGAGCCAGCTCTTGCCGGCGAGCGCTGCCGGCTCCTCGTCGCCGCCCTTGAGCGCGCGGGCAGGGGCTTGCCGCGCCGCGGCGCGCGCCGGAGACCACGCGCCCGCGCCGGCGATGGCCGTGCCGATCACGATGAAGGCCAGCAGACTCGCGGGAGCGGCCCCGAGGGCTGCGTCGGCGACATGGAGCTGCGAGTTGCCGAGATCGCCGTTCAGCAAACGCAACAGACCCGCGGCGCACGCGAGCGCGAGCACCACGCCTGTCACCGAGCCGGCGAGCCCGAGCAGTGTGCCTTCGCCGAGGAGGGCAAGCTCGAGCTCGCGCCGGGTGACGCCGAGTGCGCGCAACAGGCCGAAGGATCGGCGCCGCCGCAAGGCCGACAGCGACTGCGTCGAGAACACGAGGAACGCCCCCGTCCACAGAGCGACGAGTGCCAGCATGTTCAGATTCACTCGATACGCGCGCGTGACCGTCGCCGCGCGGTCGCGCTCGGCCTGCGGCGCGATGGCGAGCGTTCCTGCGGGAAGCTGCCGATCGAGCGCGGCGCGAAATGACGCCGCATCGACGCCCGGTTGGAGCGCGACGTCGATGCGATTGAGGCGCCCGACCTTGCCGAACAGCCATTGCGCCGAGGCGATGTCCATGATGCCGAGCGCCTGGGCATAGGTTCCTTCCGGCAGCACTTCGATGATGCGCAGATCCCTCGTCTCATCGCCCACGACCACGCGCAGCCGATCTCCGGCCCGCACGCCCTGCTGCGCGGCGGCCTGATTGCTCAACACGATCGCGTCGGGTGCGAATAAATCCAGCGCGCAGCGCTCGACGTCACCGATGAGGGCGGGCTGCAGCGTCGCGGCGACGAAGGGATCGAGACCCAGGACCTTGAGCGTGTCGCCGTTCGCGGGCAAGGCCGCTTCGAGCTCGAGCACGGGGCTGGCCGCGCGCACGGCGGGATCGCGCGCGAGCCGCGCGTACCAGCTCTCGGCAAATCCGTCGCGCGGCCCGCGGATCACCACGTCCGCATCGCCCACCAGGCGTTGGGTGGCCAAGCCGAACTCGTTGAGCGCCGCCGCGTTCACGAGATATACCGACGCGCCGAGCGCGACGCCCAAGGCGATCGACAGCACGGTGACCGCGAGCCGGCCCGGTTGCTCGCGCAATTGCGCGAAGAGCAGCATGCGGCTCAGCCTGAGCAAGGCGAAAGACCTGCAGCATCGAGAACGAGTATCCGGTCGGCGGTCTCGGCGGCGGTCCTCGAGTGCGTGATGAGAATCCCCGCCCCGGCGCTGGCTTTGATCTGATCGCGCAGCAGCGCGAGGATCTGGCCGGCGCTGCGCGGGTCGAGGTTCCCCGTGGGCTCATCGGCCAGCACCAGGCGCGGCCGGTGCACGAGGGCACGCGCGATCGCCACGCGCTGCAGTTCTCCGCCGGAGAGCTCGCGCGGGTAGCGTTGCGCCGCGGCTTCGAGCCCTACGGCACGCAGCATTTCAGCCGTGCGCCGCGTGCGCTCGGCCGCGGTGACCGCGAGGAGCTCCAGAGGCAGGGCGACGTTTTGAGCGACGCTCAGGTAGGGCAGCACGTGAAAGGCCTGAAATACAAACCCGACGCCGCGCCGTCGCTTGAGCGTGCGCGCATCGTCGCTCAAGGGTCCGAGCTCCTCGCCGTCGAGCCAGATGCGGCCCGCGCTCGGCGCTTCGAGGCCGGCGAGCACGTTGAGAAGGGTGGACTTGCCCACGCCGGATTCGCCCATGACGGCGAGGTACTCGCCGGGTGCGAGCGTGAGCTGCAAGCCCTCGAAGAGCGGTGCGCGCTCGCCGTAGCGCTTGCTCAGACTCTCGAGTCTGAGAACGGCGTGCTCGAGCGCGGTCTCCTCAGGCGGCATCGACGCCGATGACGGCCTTGACCTCCAGGAAATCGCGCAAGCCAAACTCACCGTATTCGCGGCCGTTCCCTGACATCTTGAATCCGCCGAACGGGGTTTGCATATCGCCTGAGGCGCCGTTGAGTGCCACCTGTCCGGCGCGGATGCGCCCGCCGACGCGCCGCGCGTGCGCGTTGTCCTGCGACCACACGTAGGCGGCAAGGCCGTACGGCGTGTCGTTCGCGATCTCGATTGCCTGCTCCTCGTTCTCGTAGGGCAGAATGCAGAGCACGGGCCCGAAGATCTCCTCGCGCGCAATGGTCATGTCGTTGCGCACGTTCGAGAAGATGGTCGGCTTGACGTAGTAGCCTTTCGACAATCCCTCGGGTCGGCCGGCGCCGCCGGTGACCAGCTTCGCGCCCTCTGCGACGCCTTTCTCGATGTAGCGCTCGACGCGGTCGAACTGGACCTTGGAGACCAGCGGCCCGACGGTGGTCTTCTCCGAGGCGGGATCGCCGACCACGACGCCAGCCGCGACACGCTGCGCGATGGCCTCGACCTCCGCGAGCTTGTCGGCGGGCACCAGCATGCGCGTCGGTGCGTTGCAGGACTGGCCCGAGTTCTGAAACACGTGCAGCACGCTGCGCTTCACCGCGCGCTCGAAATCGGCGTCCTCGAGCAGCACGTTCGGCGACTTGCCGCCGAGCTCCTGATGCACGCGCTTGACCGAGGCCGCGGCGTTGCGCGCGACCTCGGTGCCGGCGCGGGTCGAGCCGGTGAACGACACCATGTCGACCTCGGGGTGCGAGGAGAGCGGCGCACCGACGTTCGGCCCATCGCCGTTGACGAGATTGAACACACCTTGCGGAACGCCGGCCTCGTGCATGACTTTCGCCCAGAGAATGGCGCTGAAGGGCGAGTATTCGGAGGGCTTCAGCACCATGGTGCAACCTGCGGCCAGCGCCGGCACGACCTTTGCCGCCACCTGGTTCATCGGCCAGTTCCATGGCGTGATGAGGGCGCAGACCCCGACGGGCTCTTGCACGAGGCGCGTCGTGCCGCGCATCTCCTCGAACTTGAAATTCCTCAGCACCTCGATCATGGCGCTGATGTGGCCCACGCCGATGCGCGTCTGCGAGCCCTTGGCGAGCGAGATGGGCGCTCCCATCTCGGTCGAGATGGCGTGCGCGATCTCATCGTAATGGGCGTTATAGGCGGCGAGAACGCGCTCGAGGAGGGCGAGGCGCTCCGCCGGCGTTGTGCGCGAGTAGCCATCGAATGCGCGACGCGCCGCGGCGACCGCCCGCTCCACGTCTTTCGCGCTGCCCATGGAAATGATCCCTGCCGGGCCCTCGGTAGCGGGATTGATGACGGTGAACTCCTTCGGCTCCGCCGGATCGACCCAGGCGCCGTCGATATAAAACTGCCGATTGTCGTACGTCATCGAATGCCCCCTCAGTGCTCGCTATTGGCGGCGACATTCTACTCGCTGGCCGCCCCCCTGCGCCCTCAAGTTGTCGCCATTCGCCGACGCACCCGGCGCCGCGGCCTGTCCCAGCCAAGCTGGTTTGAGGTCGCAGTTCGCAGTTTCGTAAGTCCAGAACGCCTCGATTTTGATATCAGATTAGCCTTACGGACGGTTTGGGCGCGCTCATCGCGCCCCTGGGAGCGCACAAGAATGACTCGCTTCGCGAAGCTGGGTTCGACGGCCGCTCTGGCGTGCGTGGTCGCTTTGTCGTCCGTACCCGCGACGTCGTCCGCTCTCGCCGAGTACAACCCCGTGCGCCGCTCCCCGGTGAGCATCGGCCCACGGGCGCATCGTCTGATCGTGGGGTTCCGCGCGGCGCCGGATGCGGGTCGAACGGTGGTTGTACGGCGTCGGGGACGCGAGGTGGGGCAGGCGCAGACGAGCTCCGCCGATGTCGCCGCGCTGTTGGCGCGCGTGGGCGTGCCGGTCGCGAGGTCGCGTCAATTCACGCCGAGCATGCACGTGCTGTTTCTCCCGAAAACCCTCTACGGCGCCGACCTCGGCGCCGCGCTCGCGAGGCTCCGCGCCGATGCGGCGGTGAAATTCGCGGATGTGGATGAGATTCGTCACATCGATGCCGTCACGCCGAACGACCCCTTGTTCTTGCCGAGCGCGCAAGCGAGTCCTCCTGCGAGCGGTCAGTGGTACATGAACACGCCGAGCTCGACGCCCGTCGTGCTCGAGGGCGGCAATACCACGGAGGATCTGTCCGCCACCGATGCGGTTAGCGCCTGGGGCATCACCACGGGCAGCCCCGGGATCGTGATTGCCGACGTCGACACCGGCATACGATTCGATCACCCGGACCTCCTGCGTGCGGGCCTGGGCGGGCGATTGCTCCCGGGATACGATTTCGTCGGTGAAGACCTCGATCCGAGCAACGGGACTCCCGAGGGCACTTTCCTGATCGCGAACGACGGCGATGGCTGGGATCCCGATCCGTCCGATCCGGGCGATTGGATCAGCACGAGCGACACCTCGAACGCCCTGTTCGCGGGCGACACGGTCGAGAACAGCTCGTGGCACGGCACCCGCGTCGTGGGCGTCTACGGGGCGATCACCAACAACGACGTCGGCATTGCGGGTATGAGTTGGGGCTCCTGGGTGCTGCCGGTGCGCGCCCTCGGCAAGGGCGGCGGCTACGATTCGGACATCATCGCGGGCATCGAGTGGGCGGCGGGGCTCCCGGTCACCAACCCCGACGGTCCGCCGGTGCCGAACAACCCGTACCCCGCGGACATCGTCAATCTGAGCTTGGGCGGCAGCGGTTCCTGCCCGAGCGTTTACCAGGACGCGCTCGAGCAGGTGACGGGAATGGGCGTGCTGGTCATCGTCTCCGCCGGCAATGGCGGCGCCCCCGGGACGGCCGCGCCCGTCGATACGCCGGCGAACTGCAGCTTGCTCGTGCCGGGCGTCGTAGGCGTCGTGGGGCTGCGCAATGTCGGCACCAAAGTCGGTTACTCGAGCTTCGGCTCGGGCGCGAGCATCGCGGCGCCGGCGGGCAATTGCGTGCAGACCGGGGGCGACTGCCTGCGCTCCATCGACACGACGACCAACGCGGGGACTACCGTCCCGGGCGATAGCGGCTACACGAACGAGGTGAATTCGAATCTCGGCACCAGCTTCTCCGCGCCCATCGTGTCGGGTGTCGCCGGGCTCATGCGCTCGGTGAACTACAACCTCACTCCTGCTCAGCTGGCGGCCCGGCTTGCAGGAAGCGCCAGCGCATTTCCGGCCGGCGCCGCCGGAGTGCCGACCTGTCCGACCACCGACCCCAACAGCGGCGAATGCGCCTGTCCGAACGACGGCAGTCAGTGCGGCGCCGGCATGGTGAATGCGTTGAGCGCGGTCAAGGCAGCGCAGCGCCCGATCGGCGTCATCGTGATCCCGAAAAACATTGCGCCGGGTGCCGTGTTCGACGCGGCCGCGAGCGTCGCCGCATGCAACGGCAGCTCGACGGCGCCCGCACCGCTCAGCATCGCCTCCTACGCCTGGACGGCCTCTCCGTCGAGCCTCATCGTGAGCGGCGCAAGCAGCGCGCAGGTGAGCGTCGATCCCGCGCCCGGCACGTTGACCTTGACCGTGACCGACTCCGCCGGAAATGTCGACACCGAGACCGTCACGCTCACCGCGACCACCGCCGCCAGCACTGCGCCCACATCCGCCGGCACCAGCGCCACCGCGTGTCCCGCGGCCCTCAGCCTGCATCCGGCCGCGCCGACGGTGAGCGAATCGTTCTCGCCGGCGACGATCGTCACGAGCTCGCCGTCGACGCTCACGATCACGCTGTCGAATGCCAACGGCTTTGCGCTCACGCAGTCGAGCTTCCACTTGACGCTGCCGGCGAATCTCACCGTTCCCCAGGGCAGCACGCCGACGACCACGTGCGCCGGCGCCGCCGCCTCGCTCACCTTCACAGCGCCGGCGGTGAGTCTTGCGGATGCGAACATACCGGCCGACGGCAATTGCACGATCACCGTGCCCGTGGAGACCGCGACGGCGGGAAGCTACACCGTCGCGGTGGCCGCGCAGGCGCTCATGACCGCGCCGGCGGCGGGCAACGGCGCCGCGTCCTCGGCAAGCCTCACGGTGACCTCACCGCCCACCGGCGGAGGCGGGGGCGCTGTCGACTGGCTCGATATTCTGTTCATCGCAGGCGTGCTCCTGGCGGTGCGGCGGCCGGGCTTCAGGCCGGCCGCGACGCGGCGCGCGTCCGGACGGGCGCGCAGCGGGCGCCCTCGCCTGTAGAATGCGGATATGTCCGAGACCCAAGCCAACCTCCGGCCCACCGGTGTGCACATCGAGTCCGTGAAGACTCACCGCGACGCTCGCGGAAGCTTGTTCGAGCCGCTGAACGACGCCGAGCTCGCGGCGCAGAAGAATGTCCATGTCGTGCTCACCGCGCCCAACGAGGTGCGCGGCAATCACCGCCACGCGAGCGCGGTGGAAATGACGACCGTGGTCGGGCCGTGCTTGGTCAGGCTCAAGGAAGCGGGCGTGATTCGCGACGTCGAGGTGCCGGCCGGGGAGACCTGGCGCTTCACCATCCCGCCGGGTGTCGCGCACGCCTACCGCAATACCGGAAGCGAACTCATGGCGCTGATCTCTTTCAGCACCCAGGTTCACGACCCGAACGCGAGCGATACCGTCCGCGAGCAGATCCTCTAGGCGCGGCCGGCTAGGCCATCCGGCACGCGTCTTCGAACGACAGCCGCGGGTTGCGCGGGAAGAGCATCTCAGTGGTGCCGATGCCGAGCGCGCACAGGAAGTTCGACTTGTACGAGGTGCCCGCCAAAAACATCTCGTCCACTTTCTCTTGGCTGAAACCGGACATCGGGCCCGTGTCGAGCCCGAGCGAGCGCGCCGCGAGAATGAAGTACCCGCCTTGCAGCGTCGCGTTGCGCATCATGTGGACTTTGCCCTTCTCTGGGTCCTTGAACATCTCGGCGATCTCGGGCTTGTGCGGGAACAGGTAGGGCACCTGCTCGTAGAACTTCTCGTCCATGGCGATGATCGCGGTCACCGGCGCTTGCCGCACCTTGACCACGTTGCCTTCGGAGACACACTTCTCGAGCTTCGCCTTACCCGCGTGGCTGGCGACGAACACGAACCGCGCCGGGCAACAGTTGGCCGAGGTCGGACCCATCTTGAGCAAGTCGTAGAGCGCGCGCAGCCTGGACTCCGGTACGGGATCCTGGGTCCAGCGGTTGTAAGAGCGAGCGTTATGGAACAGCGTATCGAGTGCTGCATCATCGAGCGGTGTTTTCATGCGAGATCTCCAGGGAACGCGAGTTCGTAGCCGCGCTTGAAATCGCGGATATGCTTCTCCATCCAGGTACGCGCTAGCTCGCTTTGCGCACGCTTGACGGCATTGGCGATGCGGGACTGCGCCTCGCCGATCCGGGCCCGCGCCTGCGGCACGCGCTCGATGATTTCGGTGAGGGCGGGGGCGAGCAGCCCGTTGAGGGGCGCCTGCGCCAATGCCAGGACCTGGTTGCCGCTCGCGCTCGCTACCGCGTTGAAAAAATCGAGCACGGCGGCCACCGCGGCGGCGGTGTCGGCGGCATCGCGCCGGAAGTGGGCGCTCGCGCGCACGATGGCTTGCAGTTGCGCGGCGGTGCGCCGTGTCGCGGCGTATTGCGCCGCGGCGGGCTCGATCGCCATCATCGCTTCCCAGAGCTCGAGATAAGTGACGTCGTTGAGCGCGAGCGCGCGGCTCACGCCCGTGCTCACATGCTTGGCCTGCGGCCGGGTCACGCGCAGCCGTTTCTCGCCCCGCACGCGGCCGAGCAGGCCCTGGGTCTCGAGCTCGCGGATGGCCTCGCGGACCGTCGAGCGGTTGACGCCGAACTGGCGCGCGAGATCGCTCTCGGAGGGCAGGGCATCGCCCGCGCGCAGCACGCGCCCCACGATGCGCTGCTCGATGAGCTTGGCGATCTGGCGGTAAGCGGGATGATCGTCGAGCGGCTCGAAGATGTCGCCGTCCGCGCGCAGGCTCGGACGCACGGCGTTCACGCGGATTCCCCGAACAGCTCGCGGCCGATGAGCATGCGCCGGATCTCGGAGGTGCCCGCGCCGATCTCGTAGAGCTTTGCGTCGCGCAGCAGCCGGCCGGTGGGATAGTCGTTGATGTAGCCGTTGCCGCCGAGCAATTGAATGGCATCGAGCCCGGCGCGCGTGGCGGCCTCGGCGCAGAACAGGATGCACGCCGCGGCGTCCTTGCGCGTCGACTCGCCGCGGTCGCAGGCGCCGGCGACGGTGTAGGCGTAGCTGCGGCAGGCGTTGAAGGAGGCGTACATGTCGGCGAGCTTTCCCTGCACGAGCTCGAACGTGCCGATCGGCTGGCCGAATTGCCTGCGCTCGCGCACGTACGGCAGCGCGACGTCCAGGGCCGCAGCCATGATGCCCAAGGGGCCGCCCGAGAGCACCACGCGCTCGTAGTCGAGGCCGCGCATCAGCACCCGCACGCCCTGATTCTCCGTGCCGAGCAGGTTCTCGGCCGGCACCTCGCACGCGTCGAACACGAGCTCGCACGTGCTCGAGCCGCGCATGCCGAGCTTGTCGAGCTTCTGCGCGCGGGTGAACCCTCTAAATCCGCGCTCGATGAGAAACGCACTGATGCCGCGCGGCCCGGCCTCCGGATCGGTCTTGGCATAGACCACCAGCACGTCTGCATCGGGGCCGTTGGTGATCCACATCTTGCGCCCGTCGAGCACGTAGCGGTCGCCGTGCTTGCGCGCGCGCAGTTGCATCGACACGACGTCCGAGCCCGAACCCACCTCCGACATGGCGAGCGATCCGACGTGCTCGCCGCTCACGAGCTTCGGCAGATAGCGGCGCTTTTGCTGCTCATCGGCATTCAGCGCGATCTGATTCACGCACAGATTGGAGTGTGCGCCGTAGCTCAAGCCGACGGCGGCCGAGGCGCGCGAGATCTCCTCCATCGCGACGGTATGCGCCAAATAGCCGAGGCCCGCACCGCCGTGTTCGGGCGGCACGGTCATCCCGAGGAGCCCGAGCTCGCCCATCGCCGGCCATAGATCGCGCGGGAACTCGTTGCTACGGTCGATCTGCGCGGCGCGCGGCGCAATACGTTCTTCGGCGAAACGGCGCGCTTGATCGCGCACGGCGTCGATCTCTTCTCCGAGACCGAAATTGAACTCGCGGTAAGCGGCACTCGTCATGGCTTGACCCCATTGTCATCCGACCCGAAATAGTTGGATAATCCGATTGTCCGACAATTTTGCGCCTTGCGCGCCGGAATGACAATGGCTCGTCGCCCTTGAGGGAGTAACCATGGCCAAGATCGCTTCGAGCATCGATCCGCGTGCCCCCGAGTTCGCGGCCAATCGTGCCGCCATGGCGGCGCTGGTGGCGGATTTGCGCGCGCTGCTCGCGCGCAACGCGTTGGGCGGCAGCGAGGCGGCCCGCAACAAGCACCGCGAAGCGGGCAAGCTGCTGGTGCGCGAGCGAGTGGACGCGCTGCTCGATCCCGGCTCGCCGTTTCTCGAGCTGTCGGCGTTGGCAGCGCATCAAGTGTACGACGACGACTTGCCGGGAGCCGGGCTCGTGACCGGCATCGGCAGCATCTCCGGCCGCCCCTGCATGGTGGTCGCCAACGACCCGACCGTGAAGGGCGGCACTTACTACCCGCTCACCGTCAAGAAGCATCTGCGCGCTCAGGAGATCGCGGGCGAGAATGCCCTGCCTTGCGTCTACCTCGTGGAGAGCGGCGGCGCGTTCCTGCCGAAGCAGGACGAGGTGTTTCCCGACCGCGACCATTTCGGGCGCATCTTCTTCAACCAAGCGCGGCTGTCGGCGCAAGGCGTCGCGCAGATCGCCGTGGTGCACGGATCCTGCACGGCGGGCGGGGCGTACGTGCCTGCAATGTCCGATCACGCCGTGATCGTGAAGAACCAGGGCCGGATATTTCTCGGCGGACCGCCACTGGTACGCGCCGCGACGGGCGAGGAGATCGACGCCGAGTCGCTCGGCGGGGCCGACGTGCATTGCCGCCGCTCCGGCGTCACCGACTATTACGCACAGAACGACACCCATGCGCTCAGCCTCGCGCGTCGCGCAGTGGCGCGGCTGCGCCCGCCCGCGCTCGCCCTGCCGCACACGGCCTCACGGGAGCCCGACTACGACCCCGCCGAGATCTACGGCATCATTCCGCCGAGCTCGCGCAAACCCTATGACGTGCGCGAGCTCATCGCGCGCCTCGTCGATCGCTCCTGGTTCGACGAGTTCAAGGCGCTCTACGGCACCACCTTGGTCTGCGGGTTCGCCGACATCCATGGCATGCCGGTCGGCATCTTGGGCAACAACGGCATCTTGTTCTCTGAGAGCGCGCTCAAGGGCACGCATTTCATCGAGCTTTGCTGCCGCGAGGGCATTCCGCTCCTGTTCCTGCAGAACATCTCGGGGTTCATGGTGGGGCAGGCCGCGGAGGCGGGCGGGATCGCGAAGGACGGTGCCAAGCTGGTGACGGCGGTCGCCTGTGCGGCAGTGCCCAAGTACACGGTCACCATCGGCGGCAGCTTCGGCGCGGGAAACTACGCGATGTGCGGACGTGCCTACGCGCCGCGCCTGTTGTTTCAGTGGCCCAATGCGCGCACCTCGGTGATGGGCGGCGAGCAGGCGGCGAGCGTGCTCGCCACCATCAAGCGCGATGCGCTCAAGCGCACCGGCGGGCACTTGAGCGAGGCGGAGGAGGAAGAGATCAAGGCGCCCATCCGCGAGCAATTCGAGCGGCAGGGCCATCCCTACTATGCCTCCGCGCGGCTCTGGGACGACGGTGTGATCGATCCGCTCGACACCCGTCGGGCGCTCGGGCTCGCGCTCGCGCTGAACAGCGAGCAGACGAGCGCCGCGACGCGTTTCGGCATTTTCAGAATGTAGCGCGCGGGACACCCATGACCGCAAACACCTCGAAGCGTCTGCTGATCGCCAACCGCGGCGAGATCGTCTGCCGCATTGCGCGCACCGCCCGGCGCCTGGGCTGGACGGTGATCGCCGTTTATTCCGATGCTGACCGCGGCGCCAAACACGTGCGCGAAGCGGACGAGGCCTATCACCTCGGTCCCTCGCCCGCCGCGCAGAGCTACCTCGACCGCAAACGCATCATCGAGCTCGCGCGCCGCGTGCGCGCGCACGCGGTGCATCCCGGGTACGGTTTTCTGTCCGAGAACGCGGACTTCGCTCAAGGCTGCATCGACGCCGGCCTGATCTTCGTCGGTCCGCCGCCGCAAGCCATCCGGGCGATGGGCTCGAAGAGCGCCTCCAAGGCCTCGATGGCGGCCGCGGGCGTACCCGTGGCGCCGGGCTATCACGGCGGCGACCAGTCGCCCGCGCACCTCGCCGCGGAGGCGCAGCGCATCGGCTTTCCTCTCATCATCAAGGCGAGCGCCGGCGGCGGCGGCAAGGGCATGCAGGTGGTGCATTCCGCCGCCGAGGTGGCAGCCGCGGTCGAATCGGCGCAGCGCCTCGCGCGCACCGCGTTCGGCGACGACCGGCTGCTGCTCGAGCGCTACTTCCCGGCCGCCCGGCACGTCGAGGTGCAGGTGTTTGCCGATTCGCACGGCGAGACCGTCGCGCTGTTCGATCGCGACTGCTCGGTGCAGCGGCGGCATCAGAAGATCATCGAGGAAGCCCCCGCGCCCGGACTGCGTGCGGAGGTTCGCGCGGCCATGGCGCAGGCCGCCATCACCGCGGCGCGCGCCGTCGGCTACGTCGGTGCCGGCACCGTCGAGTTCCTGGTCGACCCGGCGCAGCAGTTCTACTTCATGGAAATGAACACGCGCCTGCAGGTCGAGCATCCGGTCACCGAGCTCATCAGCGGCATCGATCTGGTCGAGTGGCAGCTCGAGGTCGCCTGCGGTGGACGCCTGCCGCGCGGCGCGGCGGCGATCGCGCCGCACGGAGCGGCCATCGAGGCGCGCCTCTATGCCGAGGATCCCGCGCACGAGTATCTGCCGAGCGTCGGCCGCATAGCGCACCTGCGCTGGCCGGGCGAGGCGGGCGGCGCGCTGCGGCTCGACGTGGGCGTGGATGCGGGCGATGAGGTATCGCCGTTCTACGATCCGATGCTCGGCAAGCTCATCGCTCGCGGCGAGTCGCGCGCGCAGGCGATCGATACCTTGCACCGTGCGCTCACCGAGCTCGAGATTGCCGGCGTCAAGACCAACCGCGCGCTGCTGCAGAGCGTGCTCGCCGACGCGGAGTTTCGGGCGGGCGGTGTCACCACGAGCTTTCTCGACACGCGCCGTGATCAGCTGGCTTTCGGCGAGCCGAGCCCGGCAGCCCGTGACTACATCCTGGCCGCGCTCTGGCATGGCTCGGCGAACGCCGAGCCCGGCGCACTCTGGGCGGATAGGTCGGGATGGCGGCTGTCGGCGCCCGCCGTCGTGCGCTGGCGCTTCGGCGAGCGCGTGGTGGTTCTCGAGCGCCTGGGCACGCAGCACTATCGCGCGCGCCTCGCGGACCAGGACTATGAGGTGCGCATGCTCGGGCGCGAGCAGGGCTCGCTCGAGGCCGAGATCGACGGCAGCCGCGAGCTCGCCCGAATCGTCGAGGCGGGAGCGGCCCTCGAGATCTTCCGCAGCGGGCGGCACACGAGCCTGACCGCGGGCAGTACCGAGGATGCGCTCGAGCCCACTCTCGAGGCGGATGCAGGATCGCTGGTGACGCCGCTCCCCGGCACCGTGGTCGCGGTGCACGCGACGGCGGGGCAGAGCGTCGAGCGCGGCGCGCCGCTCATTACCATCGAGGCCATGAAAATGGAGCACACCGTGGCTGCCCCGTACGCGGGCACGGTGGAGCGGTTGCCGTTCGGTCTGGGAGATCGGGTCGCGGCGGGCTCGGTGCTCGCGGAGCTCAAGCCCCGCGCCTGAAGGCCGGCGTCCGCGGGGTTTAGCCGACGAGCTCGAGCGCTGGGGCGGCGGCGGCGAGCGGCGGCAGAGTGACCTTGAAACGGGTCTCGTGGCCGAGCAAGCTCGCGAGCGCCACTTTGCCGCCGGCTTCGTGCACATAGCGGCGTACCAGGGCAAGACCGGTCCCGTGCGTGGGCTCCCCGGCGGCGTTGGGGAGCGTTGAGTAGCCGGACTTGAAGATGAGCTTGATCGCCTCGCGATCGCGCAGCCGCGCGGCGTTCTCACCCGTCAAAATGCCGCGCGCAATGGCGGTGGAACGCACCTGCTCGGGATTGAGCCCGCAGCCGTCGTCTTCGAACAAGAGCTCGAAGTTGCCTTCGGCGGCGTTTTTGAACTCGAGCCGCATGGTGCCGTTGGGTGCCTTGCCGGCGGCAACGCGCTCCGGTTCCCGCTCGATGCCGTGCATCACGGCGTTGCGGATCAGCTGGATGGCGATGTTCTTGATGGCGGATTGATAGGCCGAAGGCACCAGGGCGAGCCCGACCGCTTGCAGGGTGACTGTCTTGTTGTGCTCCTGCGCCACGTGATCGGTGAGCGAGCGCAAGGTGCTCTCGAGGCTGCCCGCGGGCGCGGAGAGCTGAGCGCCCGGCACGGGCGCGTGCCGCGCCGCGTCGGCCATGAATTTCGGCGATTCGATGATTTGCGTGCCGTTCGCCGTGACGCTCCCGACGGGCGGGGCGGTCTCGGCCGCACGCGAGCCCCCGGCCCCGGCGCTCAAGGTCTTGAGCAGCGCGAACTGTCCGTAGAGATCATCGAGCTTCACCGCGAGGGGAAGAAAGTCGCTGCCGCTCAGCGCGGGGCGGCTGCGCAGATCGTGCAGCGCATCTTCGAACTGCCGCGCCGAGGCTTCCAGCGCCGAGAGCTGGAACGCGGCGGCGTCGCGCCGCACCCGGTCGACTTCCTCGAGCGTCTCCTCGAGCTTGTGGCGAAACGCCTCCTGCTCGCGGGCCGGTTTCTTCAGCACCGCGTTGATGGTCTTCATCGAGGTGTCGGCTCGATGCAGCAACGCGGCAAAGCGCGCCCCGCCCACTTGCAGGACGCTGCGCAGGATCTCCCCCTGAGTCTGCAGGTGCAGTCGCAAATCCTCGAGCTCGCGCACCATCTGCACTTGCTGTGTGACGTCGGTGACCCGCACCAGCCACGCACGCTGCTCATTCGCGAGCTCGACCGCGCTGAACTCGAACCCATAGTGCGCGGAATCGTAGGAGCCGTCGCTGTGGGGCAGGCGCACCTCGACGTTGCTCAAGGGATTGGTTTGCCCCGACGCGGCGGCCGCGGCTACTGCCCCGTCCTCGCGCGGCGGCGCGGTGCCGAGGAGCTGCGCAATGTGGTTTCTCACCATGCTCAACGTCTTGGCCGTGACCACCGGCGCGAGCAGCTTCTCGAACGTGAGGTTGGCGAAGTCCTCGCGGCGGAACAGCCGCGCGAGCGATTGCGAGATCTGCGGCAACACCCGGTTGCGTGCGTCGAGGAAGAACACTCCCTGCTCGGTATTTCGCAAGACGGCATCGGTGATGCAGTTGCTGGAGGCGAGCAGCTCTTGCTTCTCGCGCTCGTGACGGGTGCGTGTCATGAACATATCGATCTCAGCGTGCCAAAGGGCTCGCCCGACCGACGGGAGCAGTGTCACAGCTTGGACGTAATTTTTACATATGTCTTAGAGCCGCTGGAGCTAGTGTGACGCGCGTCACGGTCCGGACGTCAGGCGACTGCAGCGACGACGGGCCCCAAATCGGCGAGCAGTTCGTCTGCCGAGGCGTAGCGATGCGACAGCTCCTTCGCCATCAGCCGGTCGACCAGCGCCTGCTGCAGAGCCACATGGGAGGGCAGGCGCGGGACCGAGGCGGCCGCGTGTTGCTCCATGATTTCCATGGCGGTCTTGCCGATGTAGGGGCGGTGGCCGGTGAGCATCTCGAAGAACATTACGCCGAGGCTGTAGAGGTCGGTGCGTGCATCGACCTTGAGTCCCTGCGATTGCTCGGGGCTGATGTAGTAGGGCGACCCGAGCACCTGTCCCACGCTGGTCGTGCCGACCTCGACCGAGCGGCGCGCCAGGCCGAAGTCGATGAGCACGGGCGAGTTGTCCTCGCGCAGCATGACGTTCGCCGGCTTGAGATCGCGATGCAGGATGCCGAACACGTGAATGACGCGCAGCGCCTCGGCAATGCTGCGCAGGTAGTACAGGCTGTCGTCGATGCTCATGGGGTTACGCAGCCGGTCGCGCAGGTCGCCGCAGGGGATGTACTCCATGGCGAGGTACTGGTGATTCGGGAGTTCCCCGAAGTCGTAGATCTCCGCAATGGCGCGGTGCTGAATGCTCGAGATGATCTCGTACTCGCGCTGGAATCGCTCGCGGTCGTCGATTTCGCGCTGCGTGGTGCCGCGGCTCATCGCCTTGAGCACCACATTGCGCCGCAGGCGCTCGCTGCGCGCCAGAAAGACCGAGGAGAAGTTGCTGGTGGCGATTTCCTTGACGATGCTGTAACCGGGCACTTTGATGGACGGCTCATCCTCGGTCGGGTGCAGGAGCGCCCCCGAGGCGAGCGCGGCGGAGCCCTGCCTGGCGCAGGCCTCGGTCACCGCTTTGAGGAGCAAGTCGCGCGTGACGCGGGCGAGCGGCAGGTAGTCCTTTGCGCCGCATTTGAGCGCCCTGACGGCCGACAGCTCGCTGCCGTGCTCGGCGAGTATGATGCAATGGACGCTCGGCTGCGCCCGCAGCATCTGTGTCAGGTGGCTCAAACCCATGCTAGCCAGCGCTTCATTGCTGAAGTCGATCTGCATGATCACCGCATCAGGGGCCCGCTCCTGGACGAAGCGCGCCAGGGAAGCCGCGTCCGTGCCGGGCGCGGTCGTGACCTGGGCGCTCGGCCAATGGCTCGTCACATGATGGTTCAGCCACTGCAGGCGTTTGGCGTCGCCGCCCACCACCAACAGCACGGGACCGGTTGCATCGGGCATACGCGGCGAATGTGTGCGTTCTAAGGAGCCTCAGCCTAGCCGCGGCGCGGCGGCCGGACCCGTCGGGAAGTCACATTTTTTTGGGGCCGTTGCGCAAATAGCTGGGAATGGAAGCCCAAAAACCTGGAAAATTGAAACGACGGCCTCAACTCGGGGTCAATTATCGAGAGTCCGAGGACACCTTTGAGAGGACATATTGCAATGGGAAGCGTCAGAACCTGGTCGCTCGCGCTGGTAGCCGGCATCTTCGTGGTGGTCGTGGCTCACCAACGCTCGAATGCCGATGCGGGGGAGGGCGTCGCGCCCGCTCCGGCGGCTGTGGCCCCCCAGACCGCTTCCGCGGTGCCGGCATCGCGTGTCACGGGTTTGCCGGACTTCTCGGGCCTGGTCGCCGATAACGGCGCCGCGGTGGTCAATATCAGCGTCGTCGAGAAACCGCAGCAGCACGTGGGCGGCTCCTCGGGCGGCGGCGAGGAGGGCAACGACGACGACCCGCTGTCGCAGTTCTTCCATCGTTTCCAGATGCCGAGCCCCGAGCACATGCCGCCCGCCCACGGCATCGGCTCCGGGTTCATCGTCAGTTCCGACGGCTATGTGCTCACCAACGCCCACGTCGTCGCCGATGCCTCCGAGGTGACGGTGAAGCTGACCGACCGGCGCGAGTTTCGGGCCAAAGTCGTCGGCGTCGACAAGCGCAGCGACGTCGCGCTCATCAAGATTTCGGCGACCGACCTGCCCGTGGTGCGCTTCGGGGATCCCGCCAAGCTCCGCCCAGGGCAGTGGGCGATCGCCATCGGCTCGCCCTTCGGTTTCGACAACAGCGTCACCGCGGGAGTGATCAGCGCCCTCGGCCGGCCGCTGCCGGACGATAGCGGCAGCTCCTTCGTGACCTTCATACAGACCGACGCGGCGGTGAATCCGGGCAACTCCGGCGGCCCGCTGTTCAACCTCGACGGTCAGGTGATCGGCATCAATGCCCAGATCTACAGCCGTACCGGCGGCTACATGGGTATGTCGTTCGCCATTCCGATCGACATTGCGCTGAACGTGAAGGATCAGCTGATGAAGAACGGCAAGGTGAATCGCAGCCGCATCGGCGTGTCCGTGCAGGACATCGGCCAGCAGCTTGCGCTCACCTTCGGTTTGACCGCGCCGCACGGGGCGTTGATCAGCTCGGTCGAGCCGCAGGGTCCGGGCGAACGCGCGGGCTTGAAGCCGGGCGATGTCATCACCAGCGTCAACGGCAGGAACATCGACCACTCCTATGATCTGCCGAGCGTGATCTCCCAGCTCCCGCCGGGGAGCGATGCGCACCTCGGCGTGTGGCACGATCGCAAGGCCACCGAGGTGACCGTCAAGACCGTGCTGCTCGAGGACACACCGCCCCAGGCGGCGCGCAACGGGGCCCAGGACGGCGGCGGCGCTCTCGGGCTCGCGGTGCGGCCTCTCGAGCCGAGCGAGCAGAAAGAGCTTCACACCCGCGGACGCCTCGTGGTCGAGGATGTCTCCGGACCTGCGCTCGCGGCGGGGCTGCAGGCGGGCGATGTGGTGCTCGGCGTCAACGGCGCCGGCGTCTCCACGGTCGCCGAGCTCAAGCGCGAGGTCGCCCGGGCGGGCCGGAGTGTCGCGCTGCTGATCCAGCGCGAGGATGCACAGATCTACGTTCCGATCGATCTCGGCTAGATCGCCCGGCGTGTCCACTCCGGCTCCCCTGTTCTCGAGCGACGGCATGCCGCGGCCTCGGGCCGCGGCACCCTTCTTGCCGACCACTCCCGAGGAGATGCGTGCGCTCGGCTGGTCTCAGTGCGACATCATCATCGTGACGGGCGATGCCTATGTGGATCATCCGAGCTTCGGCATGGCCATCATCGGACGCGTGCTCGAGTCGCACGGCTTCAAGGTCGGCATCATTGCGCAGCCCGACTGGCGCAGCACCGAGGATTTCGCGAGGCTCGGTGCGCCGCGCCTGTTCTTCGGGGTGACCGGCGGCAACATGGATTCGATGGTGAATCGCTACACGGCGGATCGGCGGGTGCGCAGCGATGACGCGTATACCCCGGGCGGCGCCGCCGGCAAGCGGCCGGACCGGTGCGTCATCGTGTATTCGCAACGCGTGCGCGAGGCCTTCAAGACGGTGCCGATCGTCGTCGGCGGGATCGAGGCGAGCCTGCGCCGCATCGCGCACTTCGATTACTGGTCCGATCAGGTGCGCAGGTCCGTGCTGGTCGACGCCAAGGCGGACCTCCTGGTGTACGGCAATGCCGAGCGGCAGATCGTCGCGCTCGCCGAGCGCCTCGATGCCGGCGAGCCGCTCTCGAGCATCACCGATTTGCGCGGCACCTCGTTCCTGCGTCGCGCCGTCCCCGACGACTGGATCGAGATCGACTCGAGCGAGCTCGATACGCCCGGGCCCCTCGCGCCGCCCGTGGACCCGTACGCCGACGAGGCCGCGAGACTCGCCGCGCAGGCGCCCGCCGCGCAAGGGCCTGCCGGGCCGGGCGCGGCAAGCCAGGGGGCGGCCGGGCGTGCGCCTGCTCCCCATCAAGTGGTGAAGTTTTTCCGCAAGGTACCGAACGCCGCGCGCGAGCACAGCGTGATCCGCATACCGTCCTTCGAGCGCGTGAGCGAGGATGCAGTGCTCTATGCCCACGCCTCGCGCATCTTGCATCTGGAGTCCAATCCCGGCAACGCGCGCGCGCTCGTGCAGCGGCACGGCAATGCCGAGGTCTGGATCAATCCGCCGCCCATTCCCTTGAGCACGGCCGACATGGACGCAATCTACGAGCTGCCGTACGCGCGCCGGCCGCACCCGTCCTACGGCGATGCCCGCATTCCCGCCTACCACATGATCCGCTTCTCGGTGGCGATCCAGCGTGGATGCTTCGGCGGCTGCACCTTCTGCTCGATCACCGAGCACGAGGGCCGCATCATCCAGAGCCGCTCCGAGGACTCGGTGATCCGCGAGATCGAGACCATTCGCGATCAGGTGCCCGGATTCACTGGTGTCGTTTCGGACCTCGGCGGCCCGACCGCCAACATGTATCGTCTGCACTGTAAGAGTGCAGCGGTAGAGTCCGCGTGCCGCCGCCCCTCGTGCGTGTATCCCGGCATTTGCCCCAACTTGAACACCGACCACGCGCCGCTCATCAATCTGTACCGTCGCGCCCGCGCGCTCAAGGGGATCAAGAAAGTGCTCATCGCCTCGGGCGTGCGCTACGACCTCGCGGTCGAATCGCCCGAGTACGTGAAAGAGCTCGCCACGCATCACACGGGCGGCTATCTGAAGATCGCGCCGGAGGCGCTCGCCGAAGGGCCGCTCTCCAAGATGATGAAACCGGGGGTGGGCGCCTATTACAAGTTCAAGGAGCAGTTCGAGAAGTACTCGAAGGCGGCGGGCAAGGAGCAATATCTCATCCCCTATTTCATCGCTGCGCATCCGGGCACGCGCGACAGCGACATGCTCGAGCTCGCGCTGTGGCTGAAGAAGAACGGGTTTCGAGCCGATCAGGTGCAGGCGTTTCTGCCCTCGCCGATGGCCACCGCGACCGCGATGTATCATTCGGGCAAGAATCCCTTGAGGCGCATCACGCGCGCGAGCGAGGAGGTCGTCGTTCCGAAGGGTACGCGCGTACGGCGTTTGCACAAGGCGTTCCTGCGCTATCACGATCCGCAGAACTGGCCGCTGCTGCGCGAGGCCCTGCGGCGCATGGGACGCGCGGATCTCATCGGCAACGGCCAGCATCACCTGATCCCCGCCTACCAGCCCGTCGGGCCGCGCGTGCCGGGCTCGCGTGCCGCGGGGGCGCCAGCCCCGGGCTCGCGTGCCCCCGCACGTCCGCTCCGCACCCAGCACACCGGCTTGCCGAAGTCCGGCACGGGCAGCCCCCGCCTGAAGAATCGCGCCAAGCGCTCGCGCACGGGCCGTGTCGGGCAACGGTAGGGTTCTCGCCGCATTCCCGGCTTTTTTGCTTGCTACCCCGCCCGCCGTGCGATTAAAGTTCCGGGCTGTCTAGCGGTGGCCGCCGCGGTTTGAGCGCGTGTGAAGTATGGACAAGTGGATCGTGCACAAATTCGGCGGCTCGAGCGTCGCGGATGCGGACTGCTTCCGCCGGGTCGCCGACATCATCGAGGCCTCTCCCAATGCGCGCGAGGCCGTGGTGCTATCGGCCTGCCGGGGTGTCACCGACGCGCTCTTGAATACTGTCACGCTTGCCGAGCAGCCCGGCGGGGACATGACGGGTGCGATCGAGCAGCTGTGGAAGCGGCACGAGAAGCTCGCGACGGAGCTCTTGTCGCCGTCCGCCTGCGAGGCCTATTGCATGCAGCTTGCCCGCGATTGCAAGGACATCGCCGGCGTGCTGCAGACCGTGCGGCTCATCCGTGCGGCGACCTACTCGATGCGCGACGTGATCGCGGGATACGGGGAGATCTGGTCGACGCGCCTGTTCGCACCGTTCCTGCGCGAGCGCGGCCGCATTCAGGGCGACGTGCTCTGGATCGACGCCCGCGCGGTGATCATCATCGAGTGGGGTCCGCTCGGCCCGATCGTGCAATGGGCGCAAAGCGAGCGCAATCTCCAGAAGCTCATTCCCGCCGAATTTCGCGGGCGGCTCATCGTCACGGGCTTCATCGCGACCACCACGGGCGGCATCCAGACGACGCTCGGGCGCAACGGCAGCGACTTCTCCGGATCCATCTTCGGGGCGCTGCTGAAGGCCCCCGAAATCATCATCTGGACCGATGTCGACGGCGTGCTCTCGGCCGATCCGCGCCTCGTGCCGAACGCCCAGACCATCGATCAGCTCTCCTACAACGAGGCCATGGAGCTCGCGTACTTCGGCGCCAAGGTCATCCACCCGCAGACGATGGAGCCGGCGGTGGCGCGGGACATTCCAATCTGGATCCGCAACACCTTTGCGCCGCAGAAGGTGGGCACGCTCATCTGCGCGAACCCCGTGTCGGCGCTCAAGGTGAAAGGCATCACCACCATCGACCCGGTGGCCCTGGTCAATCTCGAGGGCGCGGGCATGATCGGAGTTCCGGGTACCGCGAACCGGCTGTTTGGCGCGCTGCGCGATGCGGGCATCTCCGTCATCCTGATCTCGCAGGGCAGCTCCGAGCACTCGATCTGCTTCGCGATTCCGGCGGCCCAGGCGCAGCGCGCCGAAGATGCGGTGCGCCGCGCGTTCGATTCGGAGCTGCGCGACGGCCAGATCCAGCACGTCGATGTGGCGCGCGATGTGGCCATTCTTGCCGTCGTGGGCGACGGCATGGCGGGTGCGCATGGCGTGGCGGCCAAGGTCTTCAACTCGCTCGGGGATGCCGCGATCAGCGTCCGAGCGATCGCTCAGGGCGCCTCCGAGCGCAACATCTCGCTGGTGGTGGACGGCAAGTTTGCCGCCAAGGCGCTGCGTGCCGTGCACGCCGCCTTCTATCTGTCGCCGAACACGCTGTCCATCGGGTTGATCGGCCCCGGCACCGTCGGACGGGTGCTGCTCGAGCAGATCGCAAGTCAAGTGGAGCGTCTGCGGGCTTTGAATCTGGACCTGCGAGTGCGCGCGATCGCGAGCTCCAAGCGCATGCTGCTCGCGGAAGACGCCATCGATCTCGCGAACTGGCCCGCGCTCCTCGCGGAGAAAGGGACGGCGGTCGACTTGGACAAGTTCGCCGCGCATGCCCAGGCGGACCACATTCCGCACACCGCCATCATCGATTGCACGGCGAGCGCGGAGGTCGCGAGCCGCTATGGAGACTGGCTCGCCCGCGGCATCCACGTCGTCACGCCGAACAAGAAGGCGAACAGCGGCGCGCTGCCGGCCTACCGCGCGCTCAAGGAGGCGGCACGTGCCGCCGGCACCCATTATCTGTACGAGGCCACGGTGGGCGCCGGCTTGCCGGTCATCCACACGCTGCGGGATCTGCGCGAGACGGGCGATGAGGTGATCCGCATCGAGGGCATTTTCTCCGGGACGCTCGCCTACCTCTTCAACGTGTTCGACGGCAGCGAGTCGTTCTCATCGATCGTGCTCACCGCCAAGCAGAAGGGATACACCGAGCCCGATCCTCGCGACGACCTGTCGGGCATGGACGTCGCACGCAAGCTCATCATCCTCGGCCGCGAGATGGGTTTGACGCTGGAGATGTCCGACGTCGAGGTGGCCGGCCTCGTGCCCGCGGCGCTCGACGGCTGCAGCGTCGAGGAATTCATGCGCCGCCTGCCGGAGTTCGACGCGGCCATGGCGAAAGCGCTCGCCGAGGCGAAGGGGCAGGGACAGGTGCTGCGCTACGTGGGCCGGGTGGATGCGGACGGCAAGGCGACCGTCGGGTTGACGCGCCTCGACGCGCGGCACGCCTTTGCGAACATCGCCCTCACCGACAACGTGGTGCGCTTCGCCACGCGCCGCTACTGCGACAATCCGCTCATCGTGCAGGGTCCGGGCGCGGGTCCCGAGGTGACCGCAGGGGGCGTGTTCTCGGATTTGTTGCGCCTGTCGGCATATCTTGGCGCCCATTTGTAGCACGCCGAAAGCCAATGCAGAACGAGGTCACCGCCTTCGCTCCCGCCACGGTCGCCAACGTCGGCATCGGCTTCGACATCCTCGGGCACACGGTCGAGACCGTCGGCGATCGGGTTTGGGTCAGGCGCATCGATGAGCCCGCGGTGCGCATCCGCGCCGTCAAGGGGGTGGCGGGAGATCTGCCGGTCGAGCCGAAAAGGAACACCGCAGGCCGCGCGCTGCAGGCAATGCAAGCCGCGCTCAAGCTCGAGCACGGATTCGAGATGGAGATCGACAAGGGCATCCCGCTCGCTTCCGGCATGGGCGGCTCCGCGGCATCGGCGGTCGCCGCGGTGGTCGCGGCCAACGCGCTCATCGATCGCCCGGTGCCGCCGCTGCGGCTTCTCAAGTTCGCGATGGAAGGGGAGATCGTCGCGAGCGGCTCCGCCCACGTGGACAACATCGCGCCCTGCCTGTATGGGGGCCTCGTGCTCACGGTGGGAATCGACCATCCGCGGGTGAAGCAGATTCCGGTGCCGCGCTCCCTGCGTTGCGTGCTCGTGCACCCCCACATGCACCTCGGGACGCGCGAGGCGCGGGCGGTGCTGAAAAGCGACGTGACGCGCTCCGATTTCGTCTGGCAGAGCGCGAATCTCGCGGGCTTCATCAGCGGCTGCTACTCGAACGACCTCGACATGATTCGCGATTCATTCAACGACGTCATCATCGAGCCGCAGCGTCAGACCCTGATTCCGGGATTCAAGGATGTACAGCGCGGCGCCATGGCGGCGGGCGCACTCGGATGCTCGATATCCGGGGCGGGCCCGACCATATTCGCGTGGGCCGAGGTGGAGCATACCGAGGCGGTGCGCGCCGCCATGATATCGGCGTTCTTGAATCACGCTCTGAAGTCCGATTCTTGGATCTCGACGATCGACAACCCGGGAGCGCGGGTGGTGAGCGCCTGATGCTGGAGCTTCGCTACACGAGCTCGCGCGGCGGCGCGCCCGGAGTCACGTTGACCGAGGCGATCCGCCAGGGCCTTGCGCCCGATGGCGGATTGTACGTGCCGACGCGGCTGCCAGAGGTCGATGTCGGAGCGATCGCCCGCTCGACGCGCCTGCCCGACATCGCGCAGAGCGCGCTCGGCGGATTCTTTCGGGGCGATCGGCTGGAACCGAGGCTCGGGGACATCGCGCAAGCGGCCTTCGACTTTCCGGCGCCGACGACGGCGGTGCAGAAATGTCAGGATCCTCTCTTCGTGCTCGAGCTCTTTCATGGCCCGACGGCGGCCTTCAAGGATTTCGGCGCGCGGTTTCTCGCAGAGACACTCGAGCGCGCGCAATCGCCGTCCGAGCCGCCCATGACCATTCTGGTGGCCACCTCCGGCGATACCGGCGGCGCCGTGGCCGCCGCCTTTCACCGTCGTCCCTGGGTGCGGATCGTGATTCTGTACCCCAGGGGGCTGGTGAGCGACCGTCAGGAGCAACAGCTCACTTGCTGGGGAGAGAACGTGCGCGCCTTGCGCATCGGCGGCACCTTCGACGATTGCCAGCGGCTGGTGAAGGAGGCCTTCGTCGATCCACGCCTGCGCGCGCGCCATCATTTCAGCTCGGCGAACAGCATCAACGTCGGCCGCCTGCTGCCGCAAATGGTCTATTACGTGGCTTCGAGTCTCGATGTCGAGCGGCGCACGGGCAAGGGAGCCTCGTACATCATTCCGGCCGGCAATCTCGGCAATGCCTTTGCCGCCATGTGGGCGCGCGCCATGGGGTTCCCGATCGCACGCATCATCCTCGCGCACAATGCCAATCGCACGGTTCCCGATTTTCTGCGCGACGGCGAGTGGCGTCCGCGTCCGAGCATTCAGACGCTCGCCTCGGCGATGGACGTGGGCAATCCCAGCAACATGGAGCGGGTACGCGCGCTCTATCCGACTTTCGCGTCGGTGAGCGAACACTTGAGCGCGGAAACCGTCGATGACGCTACAATCCGGCGCAGAATCGGAGAGGACTTCATGCGATTTGGACGCGAATGGTGTCCGCACACGGCGACCGCTGCGGAGGTCTATCAGCGCTTGAGCGGGGCCGAGCGGCGCGACAATCCCTGGATCCTGGTCGCGACCGCGCATCCGGCGAAGTTCAACGACATCGTGGAGCCGATCATCGGCAAGCCCATCGAGGTTCCGCCCGCGCTCGCGCGGCTGCTCGCGCTGCCGCGGCACTTTACCGATCTGCCGCCTTCGCTCGGGGCGCTGGCCGAGGCACTCGGATGAGCGATCTGCGCATCGATCCCGAGTGGCTCGCGGCGGGCGTCGCGATCGCAGTCGTCGGGGTCGGCGGCTACCTGGGGGCCGGCGCGTATCAGCGCCGCGCGCGGCGCAAGCGGCTGCTTGCGCGGCTGGATCGAATCGCCTACGAGTCGGCCCACCAAGTGCTGGTGCCCGACGGCATGGGCGGGTATATCCACATCGATCACTTGCTGCTCACGTCGCGGGGGCTTCTGGTGCTCGACACGCGCCGCGTCCCGGGCCTGATTTTCGGCGGCGATCAGATGAGCGATTGGACCGTCATCGGGCGCCGCCGCTTCACCTTCGACAATCCGCAGCCGGCGCTCTACGATCGTATCGCGGCGGTGAAGGCGCTGGCGGGCGACTTCCCGGTGGAGGGCCGGTTGCTGTTCTCGAACATCGGCAAGTTCACCAAGGGCATGCCCAAGTACGTGATGATGCTCGACGGTATCGAGGTCGAGTTTCCGCAAGTCGACCGCAGCTTGAAGGGCTCTGCCGCGCTCGCGCCGTTCGCGGAGGTTTGGAGCCGGGTGGTTACCCAGCTCAAACCAAGCCCGCATCTATTCACCAATCTCTAAGCCGGCATCCAGCCCGAACAGCCGCACGGCATTTTGCGTCGACGCCGCGGCGACGCTCGCGAGGGACTCGCCGCGCAGCGCCGCGACCGTCGCCGCGATGTGCGGCAGATGAGCGGGCTCGTTACGGCGCGACTTGGGGGGCGGCGTGAGATCACGCGGCAAAAGATACGGTGCGTCGGTCTCGAGCAAGAGCTTCTCGCGAGGAATGCGAGACACGGCCGCGCGCAGGGCGCCCCCGCGGCGCTCGTCGCAAACCCAGCCGGTGATGCCGATCGACAGATCGAGACCGAGGTAGGCCTCGAGCTCTTCGGGGCCGCCGGTGAAGCAATGGGCCACCCCGCCGCGAAGTGCCGCACGGTGCTCGGTGAGTATCGCCGTGAAATCCGGGTGCGCGTCGCGCTGATGCAGGAATACGGGCTTGCCCGTGCGTGCCGCGATCTCGAGTTGCGCGACAAAGGCGGCGCGCTGCGCGGCGCGCGGCGAGAGGTCGCGAAAATAATCGAGACCGCACTCGCCGACCGCGACCACCTGGGGCAGCGCCAGGAGCTCCTCCAAGCAGGCACGCAGCTCGGGCTCGAACGCGGCCGCGTGATGCGGGTGGACGCCGGCAGTGCTCCAGAGCATGTGCGGATGGCGAGCGGCGAGATCGGCGGCTGCGCGCGAGCTCGCAAGATCCGTTCCGGTCACGACCTGGCGGGCGACTCCGGCTGCGACGGCGGCGCGGATCACCTGATCTAAGTCCGCGGCGAAACTCGAATGCGTCAGGTTTGCCCCGATGTCGATCAATTCGTGCGCCAAGAACCGCGACCTCGTTGTGATATCTTCGGCGCGTATCGTACACGCGGCAGAGGGAGAGGGAGCGCGCATGCGGTCAGTGAGAGGTCTGGTAGCGGTGCTGTCGTTGTCGCTGGCCGCGGCGATTGGCGCGCAGGAAGGCGGGGACTTGCAGGCGCAGATCCTCTACGCCTATCAGACCGAGGATTTGGGCGAGCTCGGCAATCTCGTGCAAAGGCTCGGCAATCAGGTCAAAGCGGGAGGAGCGGATGCGGCGCTCCACTACCACCTCGCTCATGCGGACTATCGCTTCGGCTTGCTCGCGCAGGTGAAGCGCCGCAAGGCCGCTGCGCCCGCATTCTCCGACTGCATCGATCAACTGAAGCCGGTCCTCGACCTGGACGCCAAGTCGGCGGAGGCGCTCGCGCTGCAGTCGGCCTGTTATGGCGAGCTCGCCAAGGAGAGGCATCTGGAGGCGGTGCTGCTGCGATCCCATGCGGAGGAAAGGCTCAAGTCCGCCTTCGAGCTCGCGCCCCGCAATCCACGGGTGCTCTATCTCATGGCCATGGACGAGTTGGCGCGGTCGAAGCCCAAGTCGCCGGAGAAACAGCGGGCGTTCGCGACCCTGCAGCAGGCCGCCCAGCTGTTCGAGCAATCCTCCGCGACGCGCACGGACGCGCCGGGGTGGGGCCACGCCGAGGCGTATCTTGCGCTCGGCGTGCAGCTGGCGGCGCGCGGCGACCAGCTCGGCGCGCGCAACTGGATCGAGAAGGCCCTGATCGTGGCGCCCGATTATAAAGCAGCGCAAAAACAACTGGCGATGCTGGTCCAGCGCTAGCCGGACACGACCGCCGCCCGCGTCGAACCTGGTATCATCGCAGGCGTGAAGTCAGAGGGAACGCAACTGTCGCTGTTCCAGGCGCGCAGCACCGGCGAGGCGTTTGCGGTTCGGGTGAGCGCTCGCGCGCGCCGGCTCACGGCACGCGTGCACGTCGGCGGACGCGTGGAAATTGTTGTGCCGGTCGGCGTCAAGGCGCGGGCGGTGCGCGATTTCGTCCAGCGTTTCACCCCGTGGATCGATCGCAAGGTCGCCGCCATGCAGTGCTTTGCGGAGCCGGCGGCGAGCGTGCCTACGCGCATTGATTTCGCCTATACCCAGGAGCATTTCGATGTCCACTGGCAGCAAGCCCCGCGGCGCGAGCTATCGCTCGAGGGAGGCAAGTTGTCGGTGCGTGCGCCCGATACCGACCAGGCGCGCCAGAGGCTCAAGGACTGGCTCAAACAGGCTGCTCAGGAGCGGCTCACCCCGCCGCTTCTGAAGCTCGCTCGCGATTTGAATTATTCCATCGAGCGCGTGGCCATCCGCTGCCAGCGCACCCGCTGGGGCAGCTGCTCGACGCGCGGCACGGTGAGTCTCAATTGCTCGCTCGTCTTCCTGCGGTCGGAGGTGGTGAAATACCTGTTCGTGCACGAGCTCGCGCACTTGCGACACATGAATCACTCGCCGGCCTTCTGGCGCCTGGTGCAGACGCTCGAGCCCGACTACCGCCGCCTCGATCGCGAGCTCCTCGCGGGCTGGCGCACGGTGCCGCTCTGGGTGTTCGGAAACTAGCGCATGAGCGAGACCACGCCCGCCAAACCGTTCGTCGACCTGAGCGACGAGGATATTCATTGGGACCTCACGAATTCCCTGAGCTACTCCCAGTACCTGGGTCTCGACAAGCTCCTCGATGCGCAGCGCCCCCTGTCGTACGAGCACGACGAGATGCTGTTCATCGTGATCCATCAGGTCTCGGAGCTGTGGATGAAGCTCTGCCTGCACGAGCTCAATACGGTGGTCGATTGCGTGCGCCGCGACGATCTCGGTCCTACGTTCAAGATGCTGGCGCGGGTGTCGACCATCCAGCAGCAGCTGCTGCAGGCCTGGGATGTGCTCGCGACGATCACGCCCTACGACTATTCGGCGTTCCGCAACACGCTCGGACGGTCATCGGGGTTTCAATCGGCTCAATACCGGCTGCTCGAGTTCCTGATCGGCAACAAGAATGCGGACCTCATCGAGGTGTTCCGCGCGGACCCGCCGACCTACGAGGTGCTCGAGCGTGCGCTGCGCGCGCCGAGCTTGTACGACGAGGTGCTGCGCCTGCTGAGCCGCCGCGGCCTCGATGTGCCGCCGCAGGCGATCGACCGCGACTTCTCCCAGCCCTACCAGGCGAGCAAGCAAGTGGCAGCCGCGTGGCTCAGCGTGTATCACAACTCGGTCAAGGACTGGGATCTGTATGAGCTCGCCGAGCGGCTGGTCGATCTCGACTACAAGTTTCAGCTGTGGCGCTTCACGCACGTGAAGACGGTCGAGCGCATCATCGGCTACAAGCGCGGCTCAGGCGGGACGAGCGGAGTGGCCTATCTCACCAAGGCGCTCGATCTCAAGTTCTTCCCCGAGCTTTGGACCATCCGAACGTCGATGTAGGCAACCGTGGCCGAGTTCCAAGACCGACTGCAGAACGTCAACGTCGCCTCGAGCGACTTGTTGGCGACCCCCGAGGAAGTGAAGCGGCGCCTGCCGCTGAGCACGCGCGCCGCCGACACCGTGCTGCGCGGCCGCGAGGCGGTGCGCGCCATTCTCGAGCGGCGCGATAGGCGCCTGTTCGTAGTGGTCGGCCCGTGCTCCATTCACGATGTCGTCGCGGCGCGCGAGTATGCCGAACGGCTGAAGGCGCTCTCGGACCGCGTCGCGCCGACGCTGCTCTTGATCATGCGCGTGTATTTCGAGAAGCCGCGCACGACCGTGGGCTGGAAGGGCCTCATCAACGATCCGGATCTCGACGACTCGTTTCACATCGAGAAAGGCATATTGCTCGCGCGCGAGCTCCTCTTGCACGTCGCCGAGCTCGGGCTCCCCGCGGGTACCGAAGCGCTCGATCCCATCATGCCGCAGTATTTATCCGAGCTCATCACCTGGACGGCGATCGGGGCGCGCACCACCGAATCGCAGACCCATCGCGAGATGGCGAGCGGCTTGTCCACACCCGTCGGCTTCAAGAACGGCACGGACGGCGCGCTCGCCACCTCCATCAATGCGCTCGAATCGGTGCGCCATCCGCATCATTTTCTGGGCATCACGCAGCAAGGCCAGTCCGCCGTGTTCCGCACGCGCGGCAACCCGCACGCCCACCTCGTGCTGCGCGGCGGCGGCGGACGCGTGAACTACGACGCGGTGAGCATCGCGCTCGCGGAGCGCCAGCTCGCGCAAGCCAATCTGCCGACCAACATCGTGGTCGACTGCAGTCACGGGAACTCCAACAAAGACCCGGGTGTGCAGCCGCTGGTCGCGGAGAACTGCGTCACGCAGATCCTCGACGGCAATCGCTCGATCGTCGGTCTCATGCTGGAAAGCCACTTGAAGTCGGGTAATCAGCCCATCCCGAAGGACTTGAGCACGCTGGAATACGGCGTATCGATCACCGATCCGTGCATGGATTGGCAGAGCACCGAGGCGCTGCTGCTGAAGCTGGACGCGTCGCTCAAGACCCGCTCTCGCTAGGGCCAATCCGGCGCGCGCCCCAATCCCGCTTAGGGCCAATCTGCCATGGGTATGCCGACCCGCGCCGCGGCGCGGCGGGCGGCGGAGTTGCCGTTGACGAGTTGCGCGCGGTCGGCGAGCTTCAGATGGGGAATGTCGGAAAGGCTGTTGGCGTAGGCCGTCACCTGGGCGTGCGCATACTCCTCGCGCAGCCGCTCGAGGCAGCGCACCTTCTCCTCGCCGTGCCGGTTCGCGGTGCGCAAGGTGCCGTTGAGCCGCTCGCCGTCCCAGCGGATCTCGGTGCAGACGGTGCGCTCGAAGCGCAGCATCCGCCCGATCAAGGGCACGTAGAGATCGGGGCTCGCGGACAGGAGCACCAGACGATCGCCGGCGCTGCGATGCGCCTCGAGCACTGCGAGTCCCGCAGCCCGAAAGGCGCCCTTGGGATGCAGAGCCGCCACGAACCCCTCCGCCCACGCCTCGATGATGGGGCGTGCATCGCCGCCCATCACCGCGCGGATCGCGCGAGATTTCAAAAGCCCGCGGTCGCGTCCGGCGAGCGCATAACCCAAGAACGCTGGTGCGAGCCGCCACAGCCGCCACAGGCGCGCCGGATGGCGCACGATGTAGCCCGCAAGAAACGGCAGCAGTGTGTCGTGATGCGTGAGGGTGCCGTCGAGGTCGAAGAGCGCGACGGCACGGGGATCGGGGATCGCGCTTTCGCTTGGGGCCGGTGTGTTCAGATAATTACCAATAATTACAATTTATTGCGTGTGTTATCTCGAATAAAACCCCACATAGAAGCGCGCCGTGGGCAGCGCTGTATTTTGCCCCAAGGGCCTCATTCAAACCCACTAGAATGACGCGCCCGCGCGCGGGCGGCTTGCAGGCGCCGGAAGTTGCCGGGCCGGGTACACGAGGAGATTCGATGGCGAAAAGCATGGCGAGGGGAGAGCGGGGCAACTGGATGCGCGGGGCGCTGATCGCCCTCGTGATGGGCGCGAGCGGCGGCCGGGCCGCCGCTGCGTCGGCAACGCCGCCGGCGCCGGCAGCCCAGCCGGCCGGGGCAGCCCAGCCGGCGCCGCTTGCCGGCTTCACCCACGTCAAATCGCTCGGCGGTATCGACGAGTACCGCCTCGAGTCGAATGGCCTCAGCGTCCTCGTCATGCCGGACCACTCGGCGCCGGTGGTCACGTTCCAGGTCACCTATCGCGTCGGCTCGCGCAACGAGGTGACCGGCACCACGGGCTCGACGCACCTCCTCGAGCACATGATGTTCAAGGGAAGCGAGCTCTTCAACGATGCGAAGGGCAACAGCATCAAGCAATACCTCGAGCACGTCGGCGGGCAGTTCAACGCCACCACCTCCTTCGATCGCACCAATTACTTCGCGACCCTCGGCCGGGACGATCTCGACGGGTATGTCGCCATCGAGGCCGATCGGATGCGCGGTCTGTGGCTGCACGAGTCCGACCGGCAGGCGGAGATGACCGTGGTACGCAACGAGTACGAGCGCGGCAAGAACGACCCCAACAACGTGTTGATGGAAGAGGTTTCCGCGGCGACGTATGTCGCGCTTCCCTATCACCATCCGACCATCGGCTACCGCAGCGACATCGAGCACGTGCCGATCGAGAAGCTGCGCGAGTTCTACGACACGTTCTACTGGCCGAACAACGCCACCGTCAGCGTGGTGGGGGACGTCGAGCCGGCTGCGGCGCTCGCGCTCGTGCAAAAGTACTATGGCGGCTACTCTCATTCGCCGCAGCCGATCCCGCTCATCTATACCGAGGAGCCGGTGCAGGACGGACCGCGCCGCGTCGTGGTGAGGCGGCCGGGCGAGCTCGGCACCGTGGTGATCGCGCACAAGGTGCCGAACGGCCGCGACGCGGATCAGCCGGCGCTCGAGATGCTCGACGGCATCTTGAGCTCCGGCAAGAGCTCGCGCCTTTATCACGCGCTGGTCGATGCGGGCCTCGCGCTCGGCGCGGAGTCCGGGACGGACCTGCGCCGCGACCTCTCCCTGCATACGCTCTATGCGACGCTCGCGCCGGGCGCCTCGCACGAGAAGGTCGAGCAGGCGCTGCTCGCGGAGGTCGAGAAAATCAAGACCGAAGGCGTGACCGCGCAGGAGATCTCCCGCGTCAAGCAGCAGGTGCTCGCCGGCGAGGCTTACAAGCGCGACGGCACGGCCGGGGCCGCGAGCGAGCTCAACGAATGGATCGCGATCGGCGATTGGACCTTGTACGTGAGGTTTCCGCAGAAAGTCGAGCAGGTCACCCCGGCCGACGTGCAGCGCGTCGCGCGCGAGCACTTGGACGAGGGTCAAAGCACGACGGGCTGGTTCGTCCCCGTGAGCGCGGGTAAAGCTGAGGAGAAGAAGCGATGACACCGCATCGAGCCTCGTTGAGTCGCATGCTTGCCGGGGGCGCGCTCTCAGCCGCCGCCATCGTAGCCGCCGCAATCGCAGCCGCCACGCTCCCGACCTCCGCGCACGCCGGCATGGCCGCCCAGGGACACCGCGCCGTGACTGCGGACATCGATCTCATCACCTATCCCACGCACGTGCGCGACGTGGTGGTCGTGCTGGGCGCTTTGCCCGCGGGCGATGCGATGGCCGGCAGCGGCAACGCCGCGGTGCCGACGCTCACGGGCATGATGCTCGATCGCGGCACGGCGACGCTCGACAAGTTCGCGATTGCGGCACGGCTCGAGGAAGTGGGCGCGAGCATATCTTTCTCGGTCGGCACGCAAAGCCTGGAGATCCATGCAAAGTGCCTGCGCAAGGATTTGCCGATGGTGCTTTCCATCCTCGCCGCCGAGCTCAAGACCCCGGCGTTTCCTACCGCGGAGCTCGCCAAGGCGAAGCAGCAATTCATCGGCTCGCTGCGCGAATCCCTGCAGAATACCGGGGCGCGCGCCCAGGAGGCCTTTGCACGCACGGTCTTCCCGCCTGGGCACCCGAACCGGCCGCACTCGGTGGAGGAAATGCTGAGCGCTGCGGAGTCCGCGACGCTCGAGGAGATCAAGGCGTTTCACACGAAATATGTCGGCCCGAGGCACCTCACCTTGGTGCTCGCGGGTGATGTGAACGACGCCGCGGTGCGCCGCGAGGTGGCGAAGAATTTCAGGGGTTGGACGGGTGGGGAGGATTATCTGCGCTCCGGCCCACCCGGCCCGGCGCGCGAGGCTCCCCCCTCTCGCGATATCGAGGTGCCGCTCAAGGACAAGCCGAGCACGACGGTGCTGCTCGGGCAGGCGACGGGACTGCGCTACCGTGATCCGGATGCCTTGCCGCTGCGCGTCGGCACGGCGATTCTCGGCCAAGGGTTCACCGGGCGCCTGATGGGAACGGTTCGCGACCGCGAGGGACTCACCTACGGGATCGGCGCGGCCGTGACGGCGGACAGCGTCGCGGACGGCGCATGGAGCATCTCGGCCAGCTTTGCGCCGGCGCTCCTCGGCCACGGCGTCGCCTCGACCCGCCGGGTGCTCGAGGAGTGGTGGAAGGATGGCGTCACGGACGACGAGCTCGCGGCACGCAAGCAGGGCCTGGTCGGCGGATATTTCGTCGGTCTCTCGACCACCGCCGGCCTCGCAAGCACGATCCTGACCTCCATCCAGCGTGGCTACGACCTGAGCTGGCTGGACGGCTACCCCCAGGCCGTGCGTGCGCTATCGCGCGAACAAGTCGACCACGCGATCCGCGCGCACCTCGATCCCGCGGCCATGGTGCTGGTCGAGGCGGGCAGCGTCGGCGCACCGACGGCTGCGCCGACTGCGCCCGTGCCGGCGCCGGGGTCCTAACTAACGCGGGCGCGGCGACGCGGAGGCGGCGAGCAGCCGCTACGCGGCGCTGCGGGTCGCCGCGAGCTGCCGCAGCACGTAGTGCAGAATGCCGCCGTGGCGGTAGTACTCAAGCTCCTTCGGCGTGTCGATGCGCAGGCGCGCCTGAAACTCGCGAGTCTTGCCGCCTTCGCCGCGTGCGACCACGGTGACCGTTTTGGCGGCGCCGCGATCGAGCCCGACGATGTCGAACGTCTCCTTGCCGGTGAGCTCGAGGGTCTCGGCGTTCTCGCCGTCCTTGAACTGCAGCGGCAGCACGCCCATGCCGATGAGATTGGAGCGGTGGATGCGCTCGAAGCTCTCGGCGATGACCGCTCGCACGCCGAGCAGCATGGTGCCCTTGGCCGCCCAGTCACGCGAGCTGCCCGTGCCGTATTCCTTGCCGGCTAGGATCACGAGCGGCGTCTTGTCCGCCTTGTATTTCATGGCGGCATCGAAGATCGACATCTGCTCGCCGCTCGGGATGTGCACCGTCACGCCGCCCTCGGTGCCCGGCACCAGGAGATTGCGCAGCCGGATGTTCGCGAACGTGCCGCGCATCATCACCTCGTGGTTGCCGCGCCGCGCCCCGTAGGAGTTGAAATCGACGGCGTTCACGCCTTGCGCCACCAGATATTTGGCGGCGGGGCTCGACTTCGAGATGTTGCCGGCGGGCGAGATGTGGTCCGTGGTGACCGAATCGCCGAGCACTGCCAGCGCCCGCGCGTCCTTGATATCGCCGATCGCGGCGGGCGTCATGGTCATGCCGTCGAAGTAGGGCGGATTCTTCACGTACGTGGACTTCGCATCCCAGGCGTAGATCTTGCCTTGCGGGGTCTTGATGCCGCGCCAGCGCTCATCGCCGCGGAACACATCCGCATAGCCCTTGGTGAACATGGCCG
>Ga0302325_10001621_pt1 | contig 56994 bp, 48 predicted proteins | sample Palsa_T0_2_FD_201948 | JGI IMG/M metagenome (GOLD analysis project Ga0302325, IMG submission 201948) | Peat permafrost microbial communities from Stordalen Mire near Abisko, Sweden - Palsa_T0_2 | ecosystem: Environmental > Terrestrial > Soil > Palsa > Peat permafrost | place: Sweden: Abisko... | reverse complement strand
GCGGACGAACATGATGTCCTTCGGGTCGAACTCGAAGTCGAGCCACGAGCCGCGGTACGGGATGATGCGGGCGCTGTAGAGCACCTTGCCGCTCGAGTGCGTCTTGCCTTTGTCGTGATCGAAGAAGACGCCGGGGCTGCGGTGCAGCTGGCTGACGACCACGCGCTCGGTGCCGTTGATGACGAACGTGCCCGTCTCCGTCATGAGCGGGATCTCGCCGAAGTAGACCTCCTGCTCCTTGATGTCGCGGACGATCCGCTCGCCACCCTCGCGGGTGTCGTAGATCATCAGCTGGGTCGTCACCTTGATCGGCGCCGCGAACGTCATGCCCCGCTGGCGGCACTCTTCGACGTCGTACTTGGGCTTCTCGAGGTTGTAGCTGACGAAGACGAGCTCACTCGTCCCGTTGAAGTCCTTGATCGGGAACACGCTGCGGAAGACGGCCTGAAGCCCCACCTCCGCCCGGTCGTTCTGCGCGACGGTGGATTGCAGGAACTTGTCGTATGACGTCTTTTGGATGTCGATGAGGTTCGGTACCTCGATCACCTTCCGGACTCGTCCGAGATGCTTGCGGATGCGGAAGTTTGACTGGATGACACTCGCCATCGGTGCTCCTGACGTTTTCGTGTGCAATCGTTGCAGCGCCCCGCGGGCCGCTTGAGAGAGGCGCGCGCGTCGTTGAACGGGAAATGTTTACCGATCGCTGGGCGCGCCCGTTCGCCCAGCGTGAGACCTGTTCGCCGACGTGGAACTTAGTCCGAAATTTGCGCGCGTAAAGCAAAAGGCACGCCGCCCGGGGGAGGACAGCGTACGCAGCCGGAAAGATTGTGCAAACTCAAGCGCAACGGAAGGCGCTCCCCTCCCGTTTTCACGCCCCCCTCCTTGCCACCCCCCACTTCGGGGGAGGGCATCGGAGAGAGAGAGAGCGGACCGCCGCGGCTTCTCCTCCCTCCCCCGGGTGCGAGGGAGGGCCGAGGAGGGTGCCGACACTACTTGAGCTCGACCTTGGCGCCTGCGTCTTCGAGCTTCTTCTTCATCTCTTCGGCTTCGGCCTTCGAGACGCCTTCCTTGACGCCCTTGGGCGCGCCCTCGACGAGGTCCTTGGCCTCCTTGAGGCCGAGGCCCGTGATCTCGCGGACGGCCTTGATGACGGCGATCTTGTTCGCGCCGGCTTCCTTGAGCTCGACGTTGAACTCCGTCTTCTCCTCGGCCGGAGCGGCGGCGGCTGCAGCGGGACCGGCTGCGGCTGCGACGGCGACGGGGGCCGCCTTCACGCCCCATTTGTCCTCCAGGTTCTTGATCAGGTCAGCAAGCTGGATGACCGGAAGGTTGGAAAGGTAGTCGACGACCTGCTCACGAGAGATGTCTGCCATGGGAATTCTCCGTATCGAAATTCGAGGAATCGAAAGTTGGTTGGTTGAGATGGCGCGTGGTGCGCGCGCCCGTGACTCGGGCCCCGACGGCCGGGGTCCCGTTTTTTCCGTGCCCGCTGCCGGCTCTACGGCTTCTCGCCTCCGCTGCGCTCTTTGGCGGAGAGCAGGTAAACGAAGTTCTGCGCGGGAGCCGCGAGCAACGCGACGAAGCTTTGCAGCGGCGCTTGCAGCGTCGCGAGGAGCTTGGCGCGGAGTTCGTTCTTTCCGGGCATCGTCGCGAGCTGATCCTCGACGCCCTTGGCGTCGAGCACCGACCCGTCGATGAGCCCTGCCTTGATCTGGAGCTTCTCGCCCGCCGCGTCCTTGCGGAAGGCCTTGACGACCTTCGCGCCCGAGCTCGGGTCTTCGTAGCTCCACGCGATGCCCGTCATGCCGACGAGCGCGACGTCGAGCTTGCCCTTGAGGGGACCGTCCCGGAGGGCGACCTTGACGAGCGTGTTCTTGACGACCTTGTAGTCGACGCCGGCCTTGCGGAACTCGGCGCGGAGCTTCGTCAGCTCTTCGACCGTCATCCCCTTGAAATCGAGAAGAACGGCCGAGGTCATCTTGTCGAAGCGGGCCTTGATCTCGCCGACCTGCGTGTCTTTATCCGCGCGAATCATGGAGCCCTCATCCCTCTTCGGCCGCGCCGATGAACTCGGCGGGGTCGATCTTGATACCGGGGCCCATGGTCGAACTGACGACGATGCTCCTCAGGTAGCTGCCTTTGGCCGTCGACGGTTTCTGTCGAACGAGCGCGCTGATGAGCGATCGCGCGTTGTCCGTGAGCGCCTGCTCGGTGAAGCTCACCTTGCCGATGCGCGCGTGGACGATGCCCGCCTTCTCGACGCGGTACTCGATCTTGCCGCCCTTCGCGTCCCTCACGGCCGACGCGAGGTCGAACGTGACGGTGCCCACCTTCGGGTTCGGCATGAGGCCGCGAGGACCGAGGACGCGACCGAGCTTTCCCACGGCGCCCATCATGTCGGGCGTCGCGATCACGCGGTCGAAGTCCAGGAACCCCTCGGACACCTTGGCCACGAGGTCGTCGCTTCCGGCGAAGTCGGCGCCCGCGTCGCGGGCCTCGCGCTCCTTCTCGCCTTTGGCGAAGACGAGCACGCGCACCGTCTTGCCCGTCCCGTGGGGCAGAACGATCGCGCCACGGACCATCTGATCGGCGTGCTTGGGATTCACGCCCAGACGGACCGCGAGGTCGACCGTCTCGTCGAACTTGGCGTACTTCGCCTTCTTCACGATGGCGCACGCCTCATCGACGCTGTACTTGCGCTCACGATCGAACATCTGGTCGACCTGAACGCGTTTCTTTGCTGGCTTCGGCATTCTCCTCCTTGTTCGGCTTTGTAGGCCTCCCACCGTTGGCCTTTGCTACCGGTGCGGTGGTGAGTGATTCTTTCCCTCAGGCTTCCACGTCGATGCCCATCGAACGGGCCGTCCCCATGACGATGCGGACCGCGGACTCGATGTCGGTGCAGTTCATGTCGGGCATCTTTTGCGCGGCGAGCTCGCGCACCTGCTTCATGTTGACCTTGCCGACCTTGGTCTTGTTCGGCTCCTTGGAGCCGGAGCCGGGCTTCTTGCCCGTCGACAGGCCGGCGGCCTTCTTCAGCAAGACGCTCGTCGGCGGCGTCTTCAGGATCATGCTGAAGCTGCGGTCCGAATAGATCGTCAGGACGACAGGGATGATCATGTCGCTCCCCTGCGTCTTGGCGTTGAACTCCTTGCAGAAGCCCATGATGTTGATGCCGTGCGGGCCCAGCGCCGGCCCGACGGGGGGGGCCGGACTGGCCTTGCCGGCCACCAGCTGCAACTTGACGATGCCCGAGACTTTCTTCGCCATGACGATCCGACCCTTCTAGCTTCTTTGCGTTCTTGCGCGATTCGGCGCGAAAACGCTCAAACGACGCGCTTCTCCACCTGGGCGAAGTCGAGCTCGACGGGCGTTGCGCGCCCGAAGATGGAGACCTTGACCCGGAGCTTCTGCTTGTCCGGCTTGACCTCTTCCACCGTGCCCGAGAAGTTCGCGAACGCGCCGTCGATGACGCGAATCTCATCGCCCGTCTCGAAGCTGACCCGCGGCTTGGGCTTCACCGCGCCCTCGACGATGCTCTTGCGGAGATCGTCGATCTGCGGCGGCGTCACCTCTTGCGGGCGCTGGTTGCCGATGAAGCCCGTCACCTTGGGGGTGTCCTTCACCAGGTGCCAGACGTCTTCGCTCATGTCCATTTCGACGAAGATGTAGCCCGGGAAGCTCGTTTTCTGCCGAGTGCGCGTCTTGCCGCCGGCGCGCTGCTCGTTCACCGTCTCGGTGGGGATGAGGACCTCGCCGTAGCGATCCTCCATGTGGTGCTCCTTGATCCGCTGCAGGAGCGCCTCTTTGACCTTGTTCTCGTATCCCGAGTAGGTCTGAATGACGTACCACTTCTTCGCCATGGCGCCTCAGGAGCCCCCGTACACGAGATTGGTGATGAAACCCCAGAACTTATCCATCAACGCGAAGAACACGGTCGAGACGATCGTCGTCACGATGACGACAACGGTGCCGTTGGTCACCTCCGTCCGGGAGGGCCACGTGACCTTCGACATTTCCGTCGCCACTTCTTCGGCAAGCTCTCTCGCCCGCGTGCGATACCAGAAGTAGAGCGCCGTGCCTGCCCCGACGATGGCGGACAGCGGCATGATGATCTCGTCGCGCGGATCGCCGACGGCGGGCTTGTAGTTCTGCATTCGCAGCCACCCGAAGTCGGCGATCTTGGAGAACATGAACCCGACGGCGACGGCCCCGGCGAAGTACGCGGCGTAGACGAACCGAATGGTGCCCATCTGCGACGGGGAGACGGCCCCCATCGTCGGCGCGGGCGGCTCGCCTTCGGCTGCGCCATCCCCGGCTCGGGTCGCGAGGTCTGCCTCCGAGGGGGCCTCCGGGCGTGACGGGTCGTCCGTTCGGGCTTCCGAACGGTCCGCGTCCTCCCTGGCCTTGATGTCCTCTTCGACCGTCATTGCTATCGACTCTCGTACTCCTCGGGAAGCTCAGCAGGGGCTGAGGGGCTCGAACCCACGACCTGCGGATTTGGAATCCGCTGCTCTACCAACTGAGCTAAACCCCTATTCCTTCGTCACTTCGTTTCCTTGTGGACCGTGTGGCCCTTGCACACGGGGCAGAACTTCTTCAGCGAGAGCTGGCCTTTGTGTTCGGGCTTGCGGGTCGTCCTGTAGTTTCGCGTGTCGCACAGCGCGCAGGCGAGCGAGATGGTCACCCGCTCGGCCATGGCGCTACGAAAGGATCTTGGTGACGATGCCGGCGCCGACGGTGCGGCCGCCCTCTCGGATGGCGAAGCGCTGCTGCTCTTCGAGCGCGACGGGGGTGATGAGGTCGATGGTCATCTTGGTGTTGTCCCCCGGCATCACCATCTTGGTGCCCTCCGGCAGAGCCACCGTCCCGGTCACGTCCGTCGTGCGCATGTAAAACTGCGGGCGGTAGTTGGTGAAGAACGGCGTGTGACGGCCGCCCTCCTCCTTCTTGAGCACGTACACCTCCGCCTCGGCCTTCGTGTGCGGAATCACCGACCCCGGCTTGGCCAAGATCTGGCCTCGCTCGATCTCGTTCTTCTCGATACCGCGCAGCAAAACCCCGATGTTGTCGCCGGCCTGACCCTGGTCGAGCAGCTTTCGGAACATCTCCACGCCCGTCACGATGAGCTTGCGCGTGTCCGCGAAGCCAACCAGCTCCACCTCTTCGCCCACCTTCACGATCCCACGCTCCACGCGACCCGTCGCCACCGTCCCGCGGCCCTTGATCGAGAACACGTCCTCGACCGCCATCAGGAACGGCTTGTCCACGTCGCGAACAGGGTCGGGGATCTGCGTGTCGAGAGCCGCCAAAAGCTCGTCGATCGACTTCTCCCACTTCGCGTCCCCGTTGAGCGCTGGAAGAGCCGCCCCGCGAATCACCTTCGCGTTGTCTCCGTCGAACTTGTTCTTCGTCAAGAGCTCGCGCACTTCCATCTCGACCAGGTCCAGCATCTCCGGGTCGTCCACCGCGTCGCACTTGTTCAAAAACACCACGATCTGCTGCAGACCCACCTGACGGGCCAAAAGCACGTGCTCGCGCGTCTGCGGCATCACGCTGTCCAGAGAGCTCACCACCAGGATCGCCCCGTCCATCTGGGCCGCCCCCGTGATCATGTTCTTGATGTAGTCCGCGTGACCTGGGCAATCGACGTGCGCGTAGTGACGGTTCGGGCTCTCGTATTCCACGTGAGCCACCGCGATCGTCACCGTCTTGGTCTCATCGCGGACCGTTCCACCCTTGGCGATGTCCTTGTAGCTGATCGCCTTCGCGAGGCCCTTCTTCGACTGCACCTTCACCAGCGCAGCCGTCAGCGTCGTCTTGCCGTGGTCGATGTGACCGATCGTCCCCACGTTCACGTGCGGCTTGTTGCGGACGAATTTCTCCTTGGCCATGACTGAAGGTCTCTCCTGTGACTAGTGTCGCGTCGGAAGGGTGGCTTGCGGATCCGTTGAGGACGAGCCCACCACGGGGCTTGAACCCGTGACCTCTTCCTTACCAAGGAAGTGCTCTACCACTGAGCTAGGTGGGCGGTGCTTTGGGTGTCGAATCGGGTGAAGTTGGGTCTCGGTCTCGGAAGGCGCGGGCGAGTGGGCTTTCGTGTGGAGCGGGAGACCGGGTTCGAACCGGCGACGTTCAGCTTGGAAGGCTGACGCTCTACCAACTGAGCTACTCCCGCGTGGGACGTTGGGACGTGTGGGTGGCCTGTCGCTGGTGGGTGTTGCCGATGGGCTTCGTGGGGTCAGGCTGGGGAGAAGAAGTGGAGGGTGATGGATTCGAACCATCGAAGGCATAGCCGGCAGATTTACAGTCTGCTCCCTTTGGCCACTCGGGCAACCCTCCGATATTCTTCGAATCTTTGTGATGTACGTTCCTTGTGTCTCGAGCGGTTCTTCCAGGTGAGCTAGCGAGGGGACTTGAACCCCTAACCGCCTGTTTACAAAACAGGTGCTCTGCCAGTTGAGCTACGCCAGCCCTCGCGACGGACGGGCCGACGCTTTGGGGGCGCGAAGATTACTGTCCGCTCCGGGGCCGCGCAAGTAGCAAAGCGTGCGCCGCTGTCAAGGGAGCGCCCGCATGCGGGGCTAGTGAGCCGTGGCGGCGACCTTCTTTGTGAGGAGGTCGAGGGCCTGCTTCACCTCGTCTTCGGTGAAGGGCATCCGGGCGATCTGGGCCTTCTCGTCGGCAAGCGCGGTCTGCATCTCGACGGCGGCGTCCTTTGCCCTGGAGATCCAAGGGGATGAGTCGCTCGTCCGCTCGCCGAGGGCGATCGTCTGACCGATCTCTCGCAGGCCCTTCTCGAGGAGAATCCTGTACCGCAAATGCATGAATGCAAAGAATATTTGCTTCTGTCGCTGCGTCTTGGACGTGGCCGGGGGAGGGACGCTCATCAAGTCCTTGTGCAGCTCCCGGTACATTTCGCCGACCCGGTACCCCGACATGGCCGCCCAGTGAGGGTCGACGGAGCGAACGGCCTGGGCGTAGGCAGCCTGGGCCTCGAGCAGCCCGCCGCAGCGTTCCTCCAGCTTGGCCACGAAGTCGGGCGGCAGCGGCTCGAGCCGGATCCGCTCCGAGCGGACGCGCCTCAGCTCGCCGAGGGCAAAGCGAAGCTGCGCGACGGCCACGGGTAGGACATCTCGGTCGCCGTAATGGAGCTGATCGGCCAGGTCCAGGCCGTCGTTGATGTCGGCGGACGCGTGGGTGTCGTCTCCGAGCTCGACCCGGGCGAGACCGCGGGCGCCAAGGCCCACCAGGCGATCGACGTCGTCGAGGTCGGAGCGGACGAGCAAGACGCGCCCGATGTCCTGGAGCGCTTCCCAGTCCTCGAGGTAGGCATCGAGGGTCGCCGCCCGTACGAGGGCCGAACGCGCCTTGACGAGCTGGGGGAACCTCCGGGCAAGGTCGAGGAACTCGTCGCGAGCCTTGGTGCGCTCTTGAAGGCCCTCGAAGGCGAGGCCCAGGTCGAACATCCAGTCGGGTGCCCGAGGGCCGTCCGGCTCGGCCGCGAGCAACGTGGAATACGCATCGACGGCCTGCTGCCAGTTCTGCTCCATCAAGGCGCGCTCGCCCTTGGCCTCGAGCTCGGCTTCGGTGCTGACATCCTCCGCCGTTACGATGCGCGCCTGCGCTTCGATGTGCACCGGAGCCGCGAGCGGCGGCGGGCGAGCGCCGCAGCCCAGGAGAGCCAGCGCGGCGAGCGCGGCGAGACGGTCTTTCCGCAAGAATTCGCGCATGCGCTAGGGACAGACTAGCCGAGCCCGTCGGTTGTTCCGCGATGGCGCGCCCACCTGAACGTACGCCTCCGTTGACGCCCGATTTTCGGAGAGTGACGGTGAAGGCGTCGGGACGAAGGGACCCTCGCCCACGGCCCAGCAGGAGGCAAAACGATGAAGAGCATGGACGTCCGAGTTCTCGAACTCCGCCATCGAACGCTCGACCGAGAGGTCCACGAACTCGAGCGCAGAGGGATGCGGATGACCCCCGAGGACCGGACCCGAGCCGCGGAGCTGAAGAAGCGCCGGCTCGCCGCGAAGGACCGCCTCTACGCCCTCCGCCACCCGCAGTAGCGGGACGTCGTCATTCGCTGGGTGGCGCGGCTGGCTTGGCCGGCGCCGGCTCGGAGTCGGTCTCGTCGTCGTCTTCCTTGGCCGCGGCCTTGTGCGCGGACGGGGTGTTCGACAGCGACGCGATGCCGGCCGTGTAGACCGATTCGTCGAGATCTTTGAGGGCCTCTTTCAACCGCTTCGCCCAGTCGGCGGGGAGCGCGTCGGGCGTCTGCTTGACGATCGCGGCCGACAGCGCCAGCCAGTGGCGGGCCTCGAGCCTGTACCCGATGCGGTAGTCCGTCAGCCCGCGCAGGTAGCTGTATTGCGCACGTTCAGTTTCCGTGAGACGCCGCAGGTCTGGCTCGAGGGTGCGCAGGATGGCGAGGGCGCGTTCGTGCTCGCTCTGCTCGAAGGCGCGGCGAGCCCTCGAAAGGCTGTCCGCGTACGTGTTGCAACCGAGGGCCAGCGTCGCCGTCAACGTCAGCGCGGACACCCAAGCGATCGAGCGACAGAGGGGACGCACTACGCAAGGGTACCGGTGATGGAGACCCCGAATCAACTCCGCCGACTCGACCAGGCGGACGCGCGCCGTCTCGCGGCCGCAAAGGCTACCGCCGCGAGCCCCACGAACACGCCGAAGGGCGACGTGCGGGTCCCAGGCGCGGTCACGGTGCAGCGTGGTGACGGGGCGGCCGGCGGGTTGGCCGGAGGCGGAGCAGCAGCGCGAGGGGGCGCGGCATCGACGAGCGGTCCAACGCCGCCACTGTCGCCGGCGTTCGTGCTCGGCGCAGCGTCGCAATCCCAGGGCCCGCCCCTCTCGAATCCGCAGCGCTCGATCACCGAGCCGTCGACCCGGATCGCGACGACGCGGAGCGCATCCGCCCCCGCGCTGACCGTAACGAAGTGGTGCGCGGCCTCGACCTTGCGCGTCGTCGCGGTCGGGTGCACCGGATAGAGCGGCGCCCCTCCACCTCCGGAGACGATGTACTTGAGCACGGCCGCTCCCCGCTCGTAGATGTGGTCGTGCCCCGAGAGGACCAGATCGATCTTGTGGGCCGCGAGGAGCTCGGGAACGTGCGCGTCGAGGAGCTCCTGGTTCGGTCCGTGGGGACCGGCCGCCCACGGACCATGGTGCATGACGGCGATCCGCCAGACGCCCTCCCCTTCGGCGTCCGATCGCGCGAGCTCGCGTTCGAGCCAGTCGCGCTCGTCGCCTTGCCAGTTCTCCACCGTGTTCAAGAGAAACAGACGGACGTTGCCGATCCGCGTCGTGCTGTAGGGGGGTGGCACCCGGCCGGCGGCAGCGTCGACCGCCGCGAAGTAGCGCGCGAATGCAGCCCCGGCCCGGTCATCGACGAGCTCGTGGTTTCCGATGGCGGAGAAGATGGGATGATCGGCGAGCAGCGGTCGCTCGATGTCGAAGAAGCGCTGCCACTCCGCCTCGTTCCCGCCGTCGGCAACCATGTCGCCCGTCTGGACGATGAAGTCCGAAGGAACGGCCGTCATCGCCTGCACGACGGCGGCGTGGGCGGCATCGTCGGTGCGGTTGTCGCCATAGACGAGGAACGTCGAGGGCGTCGAGGCGTCGCCCGCTCGCCCGGTCGAGAAGCGCCCCGCGCCGATCGTGGCCGCACCGACACGGACGTCGTAGACATACCGCACAGCCGGCTCGAGCCCCGTCATCCGCGCGACCTGAACGCCGGAGACGCTCTTGCTCGCGACCGTCTTCGCATCGCCCTTGCCGTCGTCACGCGCGACGTGAACGGCTGCGCTCGCGGCACCCTCGAGCTGAAACCGCACGGTGACGTCGTGATCGTCGAGCTCGGTCATGTACGGGCCCTTGACGAGACGAGGGCCGCTCGCGAATGCGACGGACGAACTGATGAGCCACGCAGCGACGACGAACACCTGCACCCGCCGTGTCGGAGAGCGAGCGCGGTCTCGCATGGCGTGGTCGAAAGGCGTCACGATCGTTGGTTATCCCGCAGCACAGTGCGTTGACCAGGGTACCGCGGACGGGTAGGGTCCGGCCTCAGATCGGGGGTTGTCGCAAAGGCGCCTGCCCCTTCGCACGGTCTCGCGCAAGGATGCACGCTCCGAATCCCCCTCGCGGTGGCGAGTCGCTGCCCCGCAAACTGGGCAAATACACGCTCGTTCGCAAGCTCGCGACGGGCGGCATGGCCGAGGTGTTCCTCGCCATCCAGCGCAGCGTCGGCGGCTTCGAGAAGCTCATCGTCATCAAGCGGATCCTCAAGTCGCTCGACCGCGACTACGCGTACGTCGACATGCTGCTGCACGAGGCGCGCATCGCGGCGACGCTTTCTCATTCCAACATCGTCCAGGTCTTCGACGTCGGATCCGTCGACGGCCAGTACTTCATCGCGATGGAGCACGCGCACGGCGAGGACCTTCGCACCATGGTCCGGCAGATGAAGGCCCGAGGCCTGGTCGAGTTCCCCCTCGAGCACGCGCTCTCGATCGTGCTCAGCGTCTGTGCGGGGCTCACCTACGCGCACGAGAAGCGCGACCTCGAGGGCCGCCCCCTGAACATCGTGCACCGCGACGTCTCTCCCCAAAACATCGTCGTGACGTTCAGCGGTGGAGTAAAGGTCGTCGACTTCGGGATCGCCAAGAGCGAGGCCTACGCGACAGACGACCCGGACGTGGGCCGCCTGAGGGGCAAGATCCCGTACATGTCGCCCGAGCAAGCGCGGGGCGAGGCCGTCGATTGGCGGAGCGATATTTTCTCGGCAGGCGTGATCCTCTTCGAGCTGACGACCGGCCGCCGTCTCTTCAAGACCGGCAGCGAGATCGAGACTCTGAAGCTCATCTGCGATGGCCCTTACCCGTCCCCGTCGCAGATTTGCGCTGGCTACCCGGTGGCCCTCGAGGCCATCGTGACGCGTGCGCTCGCCCGCGACCGGCAAGACCGCTGGCAAAGCGCGCGCGAGATGCAGGCCGCGCTCGAGGAGCTGGTCCGCGTCGACCGCATCCCCGTCAGCCCGGTGGCCCTCTCGAGCCTCATGCGGTCGCTCTTCGAGGACAAGCTCCTGAGACACGCCGAGGCCCTCCAAGAGGACAAGCGGCTGGCTGACACCATCCACTTCGACGGCACCGACTTCGATGTGGATGTCACGCGGCCGGAGTCGAGCGGTCAGGCCGTGAGCTTCGGACCGATGGCGGCGTCACCGCCCACGTCCGATCCGGCCGGCGCGGGTCGGGGGCGAGCTGGCCTCCTCGTCGGGATGCTCGGCCTGGCCGTGGTCGCGGGCACCGCCCTGGGGACGTCGGCGTGGATGGATCGAGGGGGGCCCGCAGCGAGGGGGCGCGCGAGCTCAGTCGCGTCGCCGCCGCCGGCGTGCGACCCCATGCCCTCGGCGGCATCGGCCCTTCTGCCGACGGGGCTCCCGGCTGCAAGCGCGCTTGCCGACGGCGGCGCCCACACCCCCTGAGTCACTTGCGACGCCATCGAACCCGGTGGACGGGCAAGCCGTCGGCGATCGCCCGGCGCTCGCGGGGACTGCGCGCCACGTACGGGTTTTCGGCGAGGCGAGGCGAGCCTGGCGCATCGCCCGCGGGGGTGAAGGCGTCGTGCAGGTCCGCGAGCTGCTCGTAGGCCGCTGCGCGCTCCTCCACGTCGGTCTGTACGAAGATCTCTCCGCCGGGCTCGAGCAGCCTCGCGATCTGGTCGAAGAAGCCGTCGCGGACCACGAGCCGCTTCGCGTGCCGCTTCTTCCACCAGGGGTCGGGGAAGTGAACGAAGACGCGCCGGACGGACCCATTGGGGCCCAGTCGAGGCAGCGCGAAACGCACGTCTTCGGCGAACACGCGGGCGCGCGCCGCGTAGCCGCGGGCCCCAAGCCGAGCATCGACGATGGCCGCCCACTTGCGACGGATCTCCAGCCCGACCAGGCCGGCCCGCGGCTCGGCCTCGGCCCGCTCGACCAGGAACCATCCCCTGCCGGGTCCGATCTCGATCTCGAGCCAGTCGCCATGGACTAGTTCGCGCACGTCCAGGCGTTCGGCCTCGGGGAGGCGTGGAGCATCGTCGTAGGGCCGCGCCATGGGCCACGCTTGTAGCTCGGGGGGCCCCGAAACGCCTCGCTTGACCGCGGGCACCCGGCTCGGCCAAGGGTACGGAAACCGTGGCGACGACGGATCAGGGCCAGCATTCGGGACCGGACGTCTCGACGAGCCTCCTCGCATGGCGGGACCAGGCCGTGACGCTGGCACCGATCGCCCTAGCCGTGTTCTTGCTCGCCGAGCGGACGATCGCGGCGGTGCTGGCGAAGGTGGGGCACCCGGCAGCCGCCCTCGACGACGCGTACATCCATTTCCAGTACGCGCGGGCCATCGCAGAGGGGCATCCCCTTCGATTCCAGGCCGCGGCACCGGTGACGAGCGGGGCCACCAGCGCGCTGTGGCCCTTGATGCTCGCGCCATTCTGGGCGCTCGGCGCGCGCGACAACGCCATCGTGTGGATCGCGTGGCTCCTGTCGTTCGCAGCGCTCGGGGGTCTGGCCTGGGAGGCGGGCAAGCTCACCGAGCGGCTCGCCGGCCGCGTCGCGTCGGTCGGCGCGGTCGCGATGACGCTCGCCTTCGGGGGGTTTCTCTGGAGCGCGGCCAGCGGCATGGAGGGGGTCCCCTTCGCATACGCGATCGCGCGCGCAATCCGGCGGGCGAGCGAGTGGGCCGAAGACTCCGAGGCTCGCACCGAACGCCGCTCCCGCGAGCTCGTGGCCCTCGCGTGGATCGCCGCGCTGTTTCGTCCCGAGGGAGCCCTCGCTGCGACATTCGTCGCGGCGACGTTGGCCGTCTTCTCGAGGCGGCGCGCGTGGTCGTCCAGGGGTCTCTCGCTGGCGGCAGCTGCCGCCGTCGTGGCCGTACCCGTGCTGCTCTGGGCCACGACGGGATCGCCGCGGAGCAACACGACCGTGGCCAAGCTGCTAATCGGCAATCCCTACTACACGGGTCAGACGCTGGTGCACGCCGTGGGCTCCAACGTGAAGCTCTTTCTCGTCGACCTGCTCGAAGGCGACGCCTGGTCGGCGGAGTTTTTGCCGCATGATGGGGCGCCCATCGCGCTGGCGGGACTCGGGGCGGTGGCGTGGCTCGGAGCCCGCACGGGCCGGCGATGGCGCGCGGCCGGCGTGCTCCTCATCGCCGCCGCGATGCTCGCGCCGTGCTTCTACCTGACCTTTCTCTGGAACCGGCTCCGTTACCTCTGGCCCTTCGCCACCGGGTGGATCGTGGGGCTGGCGTGCCTCGCGAGGATGGTCGGCGACCTCGCGGGGGAGATTCGGCCTCGATGGCGCTTGATCACGGGCGTCCTGTGCGGCGCCTTCGTAGGGATGTTCGCGTCCAAGCTCGAAGGCACGATCGACGACGTCGCACAATCCGCGAGCGGGATCGATCGCCAGCAGGTGGCACTCGCGCGATGGGTTCGCGAGGCCTTGCCCGTCGACGCCCGCGTGGGCGTCAACGACACGGGGGCCATCGCGTATTTCGGCGAGCACGCCACGTTCGACGTCGTCGGCCTGACGACCGCGCACGAGGCGCGCTACTGGGTCGCCGGCGCCGGATCTCGGTTCGAGCACTACGAGCGGCTGGGAGCGACAGAGCCCGCCCGGCTGCCCACGCACTTCGTCGTCTATCCAGAATGGATGGCGATGAACCCGGTGCTGGGCGAGCCGCTGCGCGAGGCCACGGTTCTGGACGCAACGATCCTCGGCGGCCGGACGATGCGCGCGTACGTCGCAGATTGGTCCACGCTCGGTAGCGGGCAAAAGCCATGGAGCGATGCCGGGGCCGTGCTCGACGAAGTCGACGTCGCCGACCTCGAGAGCGAAGCGTCGCACCGGTACGAGCTGCTGGGCACCTGGGACACCGAGGACATCGTGCACGCGGGCGTCTCGCCGGCAGGAGCCGCGGTCGTCGACGGCGGCCGGACGGGCCGGGCGTTGGAGCGATTCGTGACGCGCTTGCCCCCGGGGCTCTCGACGCGCGGAATCGTTCGCCTCGAGGGGCCCCCCGAGACCCGGGTGTTGGTGCTCGCCGACGGCGCGGCAGTCGCCGCCTTCACGCTCGGCGACGACGACGACTGGACCGAGCGCGCGTTCGATCTCCCAGCCGCGTCCTCCCCGACAACCTCGATCGAGCTGCGGGCCTTGGGCGGCCCGCTCGCGATCTACCACTACTGGTTCGTCGCTCGCTGACCCTTCTGGTCGGGCGGGCCCGTCTCAATCGGGGGAGAACACGATTGGATAGACGACCGAGACCGTACCGTTCTCCGGCTGCGGAAACGACAGACCGAGGAAGCTCGAGACGACGCAGCGCCGGACGCCCTCATCGGGGATGTCGCTTCCGCCGTCGGCCGCGACCGCGACGGCTCCCGAGCGATCGATCATGAACCGGACGGTGACCCTTCCGCGCAAGCTCGGATCGTTGCGCAGCGCGTTCTCGTAACAGAAGCGGTACCGGCCGTCGTTCAGCCGGACGATGCGCTGAATGACCTCGGGGGCGAGCCGGCCGTTGGTCGTGGGCGCCCCGTACCGCGGTCCTTTGAAGTGTGAGACGCGTCCCGCCGCCAGGCGTCTCCCGCGGTCGCTCCCAACGCCGGAGCACGGACCCGGACCGGCGCACGTGCCCGCGGACCCGAGCGGACCGAAGCCGTTCAAGCCGATCGAGTTCGCGGTGCCGCCCCCGCCCTGCTCGAGGCCGGACATCGACAGCCCGCCGACGCCGGCCGCGTCGTCGATCGACGTGCCGAAGAGGTGCCCGATCTTGCTGACGTCATCGCTGCCCTCCGAGACGCTGCCCCAGGGGACGATCGGCGCGTTGGGGTCACTGGCGGCGAGGCTCGCCAACGCTGAGATTGCGCCGAAGGTCGACGCGTCGGCCAGCGCGCGCTCGCGGGCAAATTTCACGTCGGTCGGACGCGCGTCTCCGCGGACCGCGAGGCGGCCGTCGTGCTTCGTGTCCGGGTGACCGGCCTCGCCCTGGGCGTCATGCGCCGGCGCGGCTGCACGAGCGGACTCGCCGCCCGCGGCCGCCTCGCTGTCTTGCTCGGGCCGCACGACTTCGCGCTGAGCGCTGGCATCGAGCAACCGCTGCATCAGCGCGAGCCGGTCGCGATCGAAGGGGTCGGCCTCCGCCGCGGCGAGCGATGGTGCAACGAGCGCCACGGCGGCGAACACCGCCGCATGGACGAAAGCCGACCCGAGGAGGCACCCCGTGCCCGGGCTCTTGAGCCTTTCGAGCACGCCTTCGCCTTTCTCGCGCGCCTCGTGGACCCCGTGCTCGATCCGGAGGCAAAAAGCCCCGACCGTCAGCTCCGCCGTGTTGCCGCGCTGGAGCAGCAGCGTCGACTCGCGGCGGGGGATCCCGTCGACTCGCGCGGTCGCACGCGACGGGACCGTCACGGTGGTCACGCCGTGACGTCGCTCGACGACCTCGAGGGTCGTCTCCCCGAGCACACTGGCGGGCAGGAAAAGATCGCCTTCCTCGCCGATCGAGAGAGGCTTGCCTTCCCTCGCTTGCTCGAGCGCGAGGAGCGCCGGCGCGGATCCCAGGCCCGGCGACGCCTCCCACCACAGGGACACCTGGACGATATCCTCCGAAGCGTCGCGATCCCGTCCCTTCGTCTGCGCCATGTGAGCCATCCTTCCGGGCTGCGGGCAGCCGCCCACGACCTCGCGCGGAGCTATGTCCGCGAGACCGGCCAGGCTTCTGCGCTGGCCCGGGAGAAGACATCACGCCTGAGCAGAAAGTTCCGCTCAGGTTCCCTTTGCTCCGTCGCCCTTCGTCGCGGGTGGGACCATGTTCGACGGCTTGCGCGGCGCCGGACGCTTGGCGGACGGCAGGAGACCGCCCGTCTGCCGCAGCATCTCGAAGAGGTTGGCGTGCGCCCAGACGTGGCTGACCGTCTCGCCGGCGGTCGGCTGGATCACGGTCAGCCAGTGCCAATCCGCGACGAGCTTGTTCGATGCCCTCAGCGTCCCGAGGGGGCCCTTTTGCGTGCCGGTCATGGCGCTCTCGACGATCGCAAAGCCGCCCACCACCCATGACGCCGTCGTGGTCCACTTCTGGTCTGGAAACGCCTTTTCCCAAACACTGAGCGCCTTCGTGAGGGCTTTCTTTCCACGCGTCGCCGGCTTTCCACCGAAGCTCACCCATACGTCGGCGTCGTCCGCGAGAGCGGCGACAATCGTACTCACGTCACCTTTGGCGAGCGCGTCGCTCCCGGCTTGGCCGAAGGCGGCGAGCTTCTCGTCCTCCGGCATGTCGACGGACACGTGGACGTTCGCCTCGTTGGTCGGGAGCAGCGGAGGGCGAGGTGCGTCCTTCGCGCCGGTCATTTGCGCGACGAGTCCCGCGTCGTCGGCGTACTCGCGCATCTCCTTCACGAGGCCGTCCGAATCGAACACGAGGACCTCGGCGCGGAGCTGCCCGACCCGGTCGTGGGTCGCCGGGTGCCCCATGAAGTCGCCCGTCATCGTCCCGGCCCACGCCGTCTCTTGCACGACGACGTTGCCCTTCGTCCACGCGCGCATCGTTACCGACTTGGCATCGGCGAAGGCCACGAAGAATTCGTGGAGCTTCGCGGCAAGCTCCACGCGGCCGTGCGCCTCCCACGTGCCGTACGCGGTCGCCGAGGCTCCGTCCTCGTAAAGGGCGGCGACCTTCTGGGGATCGTGGGCGTCGAACGCGTCCGCGAGCGCTTTGATGGCGTCCTGCATCTGCAGCTGGAGGCTCGGCTTGGGTGGGGGGGCATCGGACGGCGGCTCGGGTGGGGGCGCGGGCGCGGGCGGCGTCGAGGCGACCGGTTCGACGGGCGCTGGCGGCGACTGTGGCGCCGGCGGCGCCTGCCCGCCGCACGACGCCGCGACGGCCAAGAGCGAGACCCAAACGGCTGATCGCGTATGTCTCATGAGGTTCCCTGTCTAGTGCAGCGCCGTCGTGATGGCTTCAAACCTTTGCGCTAACAAGCCAGCCTCGGATGCGAACGCGATCACTCGGAAAAACCGGCCTGCGCGTCAGCGAGCTGTCGGTCGGCACGTGGGGCCTTTCGGGCGACGCCTACGGCCCGGTGGAAGAACGCGATCAAGAGCGGGTGCTCAAGAGGGCGCTCGAGATGGGCGTTGGCTTGATCGAAACGGCCGACGCCTACGGGGCCGGCAAGATGGAGCGCCTCGTCGGCCGGGCGGTCGCCGGTCGCGGCGAAGTGTGCGTCGTGACCAAGGGGGGCATCGACAGGTCGACTGCACCCCCGCGCCGTCGCTTCGACGCGGCCTACCTCCGGCAGGCGGTCGAGCGATCGCTTCGACGCCTCGAGCGCGACCGCATCGACGTCTACCTGCTGCACAACCCGAGCGAGGCCGCTCTCCTGGGAGCCGAGGCGACGGACACCTTGCGGCAGCTCAAGACCGAGGGACGCATCGAGCACTGGGGCGTGAGCACCGCGGACATTGCCGTCGGGCGCACGGCGCTGCGCAAGGGGGCAGAGGTGATCGAGCTCGCGTACAACCTGCTGCACTCGTCCGACCTGCACCGGCTGGCGGGGGAGGTCATCGTCGCGGGCGCCGGCGTCCTGGCGCGGTCGACGCTCGGGTATGGCCTGCTCGCGGACCGCTGGACGAAAGACCACACGTTCTTGCCGAGCGATCACCGGACGTCGCGGTGGACCGAGCCGGAGTTCATGCGCCGCATCGATCAGCTCGCCGCTTTGCGCTTCCTCGTCCATGGAGACGTGCAGACGATGCGGGCGGCCGCGGTGCGCTTCGTGCTTTCCAATACGATCATCTCGAGCGCGGTGCTCGGTCCGCGCACCGTGGAACAGCTGGAAGACATCGTGCGAGAGGTGGGGATGGGGCCGGTCTACCTGCGCGATGCCGAACTCGCCCGTATCCCACGCGCGCTCGAGAGCGTAGGAATCGAAGTATGAGCAGACTCGCCGACGCCGCCAGCGTCGCCTTGGCCGCCGCGCGCGAGGCCGCCGCGCTCGTGATGGGCGTGTACGCCGAGCCCTTCGAGGTCGAGTACAAGGGCAAAGACGACCCGGTGACCCGCGCCGATCGGGAAGCGAACGCCCTGCTTTGCGACCGCTTGGGGCGCGCCTTTCCCGGGCTGCCCATCGTCGCCGAGGAGAGCGACCCGAGCACGTACGCAGACTTCGCCCGCGCGGAGGCCGCCTGGTTCGTCGACCCTCTCGATGGGACGCGCGAGTTCTGCGCGCGAAACGGCGAGTTCGCAGTCATGATCGGGCTCGCCGAGGGGGGCCGCGCCAAGGTCGGCGTCATCCTCGCGCCGGCGTGGGGCCGCGCGTTCGTCGGCATCGTCGACGAAGGCGCGTGGGAGGTCGCGACCGACGGCTCGCGAGTGCCGCTGCGGGTGTCGTCGCGCACTTCGTTGCAGGGGGCGTCGCTCGTCGTGTCCCGCTCGCGCACGTCGGCGGCGCTCGCGGCCGCCGTCCACGCGACGGGCTGCGGGCCGCCGACGCCTCACGGCAGCTCGGGCCTCAAGGCGGTCCTCGTCGCGACGGGAGTCCACGACGCGTACGCGCAGTCGGGGCCCGCCGGCATGCGGTGGGACGCGTGCTCGAGCGAGGCGCTCGTGATCGCAGCTGGCGGCGCGTTCACCGACCTCGACGGCGCCCCCCTCGACTACAAGGCGCGCGACATCGTCAACACGCGAGGTCTCCTCGCGACGAACGGCCATCTCCACCGCGCCGTCATCGCCGCGCTGCGAACCTGAGGAAGGGCTATCGTTATCGGGCGAATGCGCGACCACGCCAGCGTCGTCGTCATCGGCGCCGGGATCATGGGATTGTCGATCGCGTACCACCTCGCGGAGCGGGGCGTCCGCGACGTGACGGTCGTCGATCGAGGGTATCTCTGCGGCGGTGCGAGCGGCCGCAACGGCGGAGGCGTCCGGGCGCAGTGGTCGAACGAGTCGAACGTACGGCTGATGCTGGAGAGCATGCGGATGTGCCGTGAGTTCGCCGGCAAGATGAAGATCAACGTCTGGCTTCGGCAAGGCGGCTACCTGTTTCTCGCGCGCACCGCGCAGGTACGCGCCACGCTCGAGAAGAGCGTCGCCCTGCAGAACGAGTGCGGGCTGCCGACGCGAATGCTCACCGCGCGCGAAGCGGCCCGCGTCGTCCCCGAGCTCGACACGAGCGACGTCGACTCGGCGAGCTACAACCCCGACGACGGCGTCGTGTTCCCATGGCCGTTCGTGTGGGGTTATGCGCAGGCGGCGCGCAAGCTCGGCGTCGACGTCGTGACGTGGCACGACGTCGTCGGCTTCGACACCGCCGGCGCACGGATCGAGGGCGTGCGGATCCGTCGCAGCGGCCCCCCGGGGTTCGCGGCGTCGCCCGCGGTTCATACCATCCGGACGAACGAGGTCGTCAACGCCGCAGGGGCATGGTCGCCGGAGGTCGCGGCGATGCTGGGGGTCGATCTCCCCAACCGCCCGCACCGGCACGAGATCTGTTCGAGCGAGCCGCTCAAGCCGTGGCTCAAGCCTCTCGTCGCGGATCTCTCGGACGGCCTCTACTTTTCGCAGTCGACGCGCGGCGAGATCGTGGGCGGCATCGCCAACGCCTACGTCGCACCCGGGTTGAACCATGCGAGCTCGCACGGGTTCCTCGGCCGCTACGCGCGTTCGCTCGTCCGGGCGTGTCCGGTGCTCGAGCGAGCCAAGGTCCTGCGGCAGTGGGCTGGTTGTTACGATGTCACGCCGGATGCAAGCCCCATCGTCGGCCCCGTGGACGGGGTCGAGCGCTTCCACCAGGCTAGCGGCTTCATGGGCCACGGGTTCATGATGGCGCCCGTCGTCGGCCGCCTCCTCGCCCAGACGGTCGCCAGCGAACCCGAAGCCCCCCTGCCTCCCCCCCTCGACCGATGGATCCTGCGTCGATTCGCAGAGGGTAAGCTCCTCTCGGAGGGAATGATCCTCGGCTAGGACCTGTGTGGGCCTGTCCCTCAATCGAGCGGCGCGAAGGCCGGCGAACCAGGCATCGGATGCGCCGCTTGGCGCGGGGAGCCCGTGGCGTTTCAAACCGAGAGGCGTACTGGCAGGGCGTGGGGGGAGTACGAGTCGGATGTTCGAAGCTTCCTAGGTCGGGCTTCTACGCCATGGATCGCGATGTTCGAAGCTTCCCCTCCCGGCGATGGACGTCGCTCACCGAGGTCTTGGATCGCCCGTCACGACGGGATGGTGATGCTCGGGCATGGCCAGGGAACCATCAGGTCGAAGCTTTCAAGTCGAGGCAGCCTGTCCGGAGTTCGAGTCGGAGGTGCCTTCGGCCGGGTGGGGAGGTGGCCTGTGACGGCGCCTCCTGGCGCCGGCCAGACAGGAGGGGCCACCGCCCGGCCGAAGGCACCTCCGACTCGAACTCCCCCCACGACCTGCCGCCTCTCGGGTTGAAACGCGACCGGCCGGAGCGCAGCGCGTTTCACAAATCCGGTGGGGAGCGACCGCGACTGCGTCCCGTTCAAAAATCCGTTGGGTACGTGTTTGACACTCTCGCGCGCAGCCCTGTACCGTCGCGGCGCCGTCAAGACTGGAGATCCCATGAGGACCGTGCGTTCGCTCTGCTGCACGCTTCGTTTGTTGTCGGCATCCTGCGCGGCCTTGCCTGCCGCTCCCATCGTGATCGGGGTGCTCCCGTTGCTCGCCGCGGGCCTCGTCGCCTGCGAGGACGAGAACGAGCCCTCGACCTGGGTGAAGCGCCTCGACGATCCGGCGCAGCGCGCCAACGCCATCAAGCGCCTGACGCAGTTCTACGAAGACGGCATGACGAAGGCGAGCAACAACACCGAGGCGCCGGAGATCAAGCAGCTGCTCGACACGATCATCGATCCGATGACCAAGCAGTACACGGCCGGGGGGCTCGACGACAAAACGCGGGTGGACCTCATCAAGTTCCTCGCCGAGACCCATGACCCTCGGACGCAGCCGGCGCTCGCGAAGGCCCTCAAGGACTTCGAGATGGGCAAGACCGACGACGAGGTCCGTGTCTCGTGCGAGTCGATCAACTACATGGCCAAGGCCGGGGTGAAGATCGACCCGACGGTCGTCGCCGAGCTCTGGAACGTCTTCTCGGGCTTCCACGCCTCCAAAGCGAAGAGCGAGCGCCTCTACAAGGCGCTGCACGAGGCGATCCTCGCGGTGCACGACCCTAGCTACGGCGACAAGGCCATCGAGAAGCTGAAGGCGCCCGTCATCCCGGACAACGTCGATTCGTCGATGGATCAGGTGCAGTGGTGGCAGCTCACCTCGATTCAGGTCCTGAGCGAGTTGAAGTACGCGAAGGCCGTCAAGCAGCTCACGCTCGTGCTGCTGACGCCGACCAAGATCGACCTGAACGCGCCGACGCGCATGGCCCTGCTGCGGATGGCGAAGGACGCCGAGCCGGAGCTCATCAAGGCTCTGAACGGCCAGGACCCGGACTACGTCAAGGCGGGCGAGGCGTACAAGGACAAGACGAACCTGGCGATCGTCGCCGACACGTTGGCCCTCCTGTCGCGGCCGGCCGGACGCGACGCGATCCTCGCGGCCCTTCCGAGCGCCGACACGGACACGACCAGGACGGCGTTCGCGCAGGCGCTGGTGCAGTTCCCCGCGGACGCTCGAGTCGAGCCGGCGTTCCTCGGGGCCTACAAGAAGCTCACGTGGAACTCGTCGGTCGACCTGCTCAAAGACCTCAAACCTCGCACGGCGCTCGCGCAGGCCTCCGCGGGCTTCTACGACCCCGCCCTGACCGACTGGCTCCTCAAGGAGATCGCAGGAGCGCCCGACACGGCGAACAAGCTGGTGCTCCTCGAAGCGGCGCTCAAGTTGATGCCGACCGCCAAGAAGGCCGACGTCGGGGCCGCGCTGGCCAAGGTGAAGAGCGACCCGAAATCGTCCGACATCCCGCCGGCGGTCTTCGACGCGAGCAAGAAGGAGTACGACTTCGCGAGCAGCGTCCTCGACAAGTGCGGCACGAGTTCGAGCTGCTACGTCGCGGCGCTCGACGAGCCGATTCCGTCGGGGGATCCGCTGGCGAACTTTCGGGCGGTCAAGGCGGCCACGATGGCGGTCGTGTACGGGCAGTCCCAGGCGGACGCCACGCGCGGCGAGCTGCTGAAGCGGGTCGACAAGGTCAAGGACCCGAGCGCTCGTCTCGCCGTCGTCGAGGCCATCGACGAGCTGGCGCCGCGCGGGGACGTGTCTGCGGCGGACGCGCTCGACAAGGTCGTCGCGGCCGACACGAAGGCAAACGATCCCAGGCTGCGGATGGCCGACGACCCGGTCGTAAAGGTGGCGCTGCGGCTGAGGGCGCGAGCCGCGCCTTAGTATTGACCACGCCCCGGCGGAGCCGGGGACGTGCCGTCAGCTCCTCGACCCCAACGGGGGAGCGCCGGCGCGGTATGATCGCGGTCCGATGATCCTCCTCGAGGTCACGCGCGGGCGTTCGGCCGGGACGCGGCACGAGTCATCGGCAGGGGTGGTGCGCGTCGGGCGAGCCGAGGATAATGATCTGATCTTGCCCGACGAGGGGGTGTCCGGCGAGCACGCGCGGATCGTCGCGGGGGACGAGTGCTACGTGCTGCGCGACCTCCGGTCGACCAACGGGACGGTCGTCGTGCGGGGAGACACGCGGATCGTGCTCGACGACGGCAACGGGCGGGAGGTCGTTCTCGCGTCGAACGACGTCGTCGAGCTCGGGGCGGGGGCCGACGTCGTCCTCCTGGCTGTCACGGTCCAGGGCGAGGTGCGGCCGGAGGACGCGACGCGGGTACTGGCGACGCGGCCGATCGACGACCTCGGCCACGCCGAGTCGACCGTGGAGGGCGACGCCAGCCGATTGCGCGCGTTGTACGACGTGCAAAAGCACATCGGCGCCGCCGACGGGCTACACGACGTGCTCACCGCCATCTGCTCGGGGGCGTTCGCGCTCGTGCCTGGCGCGACGCACGTCACGGTCGTCCTTCGCGAGGACGACGACGGAGGGCGCGGGACTCCGAGCTACGTACCGATCGTGACGCGGGTGCGCGGGCAAACCGGGCCCGCGGCCGCCCCCATTCCCGTCACTCGCAGCGTGTTCCGAAAGGTCGTCCTCGAACGGACGGCCGTCCTCGCGGCCGACGCCCCCGCGGAGGTTGGCCGCTCGGAGTCCATGATGGGGGCGCAGATCCGAAGTGTCCTCGGAGTACCGCTGTGGAAGGGCGACGAGATCCTCGGCGTGCTCCAGATGGACAACCGCGAGAGCACCGGCGTCTTCACGAGCGCCGACCTCGACGTCTGCGCCGTCCTCGCGCACAATGCGTCCCTCGCGGTGGCCAATTCCCGGCTTCTGCAGCGCCTTCGCGCGGCCGAAGAGCGGATGGCCAAGGAGAATGCGTTCCTCAAGACGCGCGAAGAGTCGAGACGGGTCGGCAAGGGGGAGCAGGAGATCGTCGGCAGCAGCTCGGCGATGCGCGCCCTCTTCGCGCAGCTCGCCAAGGTCGTCGATACGCGGGTGACGGTCCTCATCGAGGGGGAGACCGGCGTCGGCAAGGAGCTCATCGCGGCGGCCGTCCACTACCGCTCGAGGCGGCGGACGCAGCTCTTCGTGACCCAGAACTGCGCCGCGATGCCGGAAAACCTGCTCGAGAGTGAGCTGTTCGGTCACCGCAAGGGTAGCTTCACGGGTGCCCACGAAGACAAGAAAGGCCTCTTCGAGATCGCCGACGGCGGGACCCTCTTCCTCGACGAGTGCACGGAGATGCCTCCCGCGCTCCAGTCCAAGCTCCTGCGCGCGCTCCAGGAGGGGGAGATCCGGCCCGTCGGCGCGACCCAAGAAAAGCGAGTGAACGTCCGGATCGTCGCGGCGACGAACCGATCGCTCGCCAAGGAAGTCTCAGCAGGCCGCTTTCGCGAGGACCTGTACTACCGGCTGAACGTATTCCCCATCCGTGTTCCCTCCTTGCGCGAACGGCGCGAGGACATCCCGGCGCTCGCGGAGCACTTTCTCAAGCGCTTCGCCGCAGAGCTGGGTAAGCCGACGAGCGGCTTCACGCAGCAGGCGATGGAGCTCCTGCAGGCCTACGACTGGCCAGGCAACGTCCGCGAGCTGCAGAACGAGGTGCAGCGGCTCGTCATCCAGGTGGATGCCGGCTCCTTCGTCACTCCCGAGCTGCTCTCGCCGCACATCCGCCGGGTCGAGGGGCTCCTCGATCGGGTGCGGCCGACCAAAGGCTCCCTCAAGGAGACGATGGACCAGGTGGAGCGGTGGCTCCTCGTAGAATCGCTGAACGAGCACGACAACAACAAGACCGCGGCGGCCAAGGCGCTCGGGATCACGCGCGAAGGCCTGCACAAGAAGCTTCGCTCGTTCGGGCTCTGAGCTTTGCTGTCATCCGAGTGATCCGTCCGTCTCGCGCAGGTCGCCGGGGGGGACCGCGTATGCCTCGCCGGAGACCGGATCGAGCGCGCCGGGGACGACGTCGAGGAGCGGACGCACGGCGAACGCGCGCTCGCGGAGGCGAGGGTGGGGCACGACGAGGCGGGGGTCATCGACCGAGACGCCTTCGATCCAGAGCAGATCGAGATCGATGGTGCGCGGCCCCCATCGCTCCATCCGGACCCTACCGAGGGTCGCTTCGATGGAGAGCAGCCGATCAAGGAGATCCAGCGCCGGACCGTCGAACGCCACCAGCACGGCCGCGTTGAGGAACGTCGGCTGCGCCGGCCCACCGACGGGCGCCGTCTCGTAGACGCGCGACCTGGCCTCGACGCGTGCCACGCCCTCGATCATGCGCACCGCGGCGCGCATGGCCGCCAGGCGGTCGCCGAGGTTCGCGCCGATCCCGACGACGGCGCGCGGCATCGATGCGCCCCTCAGGGCGACGTGGGCTCGAACTCGAGCGGGTCGGCCAGGGCCCCCTGGTAGCCGCCGTTGACCTTGCCGTTCTGAACGAAGAAGAAATACTGGCCAGAGCCCTGCCCGTTCAGCAAAACTGCCACGCTGAGGGTCGCGCCGGCGGACGTGACGAACGAAGCCTGGTCCTCTTCGGTCGTCGTCGTGGTGGAGATCTGGATCGTCCCTGGGCTGCTGGGACCTACCGTGCCCCCCGGCGCGATGCTGTCGCTCGCGAGCACCACCGGCGAGCCCGTCACCGCCCTGACGTCGATCTGAAAGAAGCAGGATTCGTTGGTGACGGCCGTGTCGCACGTCCACTGAACCAGCCACTGACCGCCGGACTGGTACGTCACGAAGACGCCCACGCCCTGCCCCGCGACCGCGTTCAAGGTGCGGTTCGCATCGACGAACGCGAGCGTCGGCTGCGGTCCTGCGTCGTCGGATGCGTCGCTGTCGTCGCCGTAGCTTCCGCCATAGCCACCACCCGCGGACGAGGTACTTGGAGTGGCCTCGTAGCAAGCCGCCGAGGCGACGATGAGCGCGATCCCGAACGCGGACTTCAGAGTAAGCATGAACGTTCCCTCCGAATGCTCGTGTAGCGCCGCTAACGGTGGCCGCCGTGACCGCCGCCGCCTCCACCACCGCCCCCACGGCCGCCGCCCCCGCCCCCGCCCCCGCCCCGGTAACCGGAGGGCGCCGATGAGCCCCGAAAGGCGCCGCCGCTATGACCGCCGTAGCCGGATGGAGACGAAACGCCGCGGGGCGCCGAGTAAGCTCGGGACTGCGACGACGCCTGGGACGGCGCACCGAAGTACGGGCGTGCGCCATAGGCGGGCATCGGGCGAGCGGACGCCGCGTTGCCGGCGAATCCGCCCCCGAGCCTGCCGCCGAAGTGTGACTCGGAGGGCGCGTACGAACCGCCAGCGCGCGCCGTATAGCTGGCAGGCGCCCTCGCCCCGAGAGCCATCGCCGTGCTGGGACGCGCGTAGGCACGGGCTTGCGCGATCCCGTGCGCGTCGCTGACGGAGGCGCGAGCGACCGCGGAAGGAGCGATGTGGATCGAGTCCGGCGTCGGGCCACCGACCGTCGGGTGCGCGACGACGCGGCCGGACGCACCGGCAGAGGACGACGGGACGAACGGCGTCGTGTGCGCCGCGATCGCGCCCACCTGGGGGCCAGAGACAATCCGGTTGCCGACCGACGGCGCAAAGAGATCGGCGTTGCTCACGAAGGCGTACGGGGCGCGCGGAACGAAGCCGAGCCCCACGGCGGAGCCGCCGCGCCAGCCCCAAGTGGGCGGCAACGCGGCCCAACCGACGTAGCCCCAGTTGTCGGCCCCGACGCGCCACGCGACCCAGGCGCCGGCGTACTGCCGTCCGGGAATCCACTCCCAACCAGGACCGTCCGCGTAGGCCCAGCGCCCGTAGTGGAAGGGCGCCCAGCCCCAGTCGTAGTCGCTCGCCCAGACGTAGTCGCTGTCGTAGTCCCAATGGCCGGCGCTGACGTACGGGGTGAAGTCCGGGCCGACCACGGACGGCGACGGGATCCAGACCGAGCCGTAGGTCGCGTCGTCGGTCCAGGTCCCGTAGGGCTCGAGCGTCTCGCGAAAATCGGTGAGCGCTGAGGGATCGGCATCGGCGTAGGCAGCCTCGCCGTCGTCTCCCGGCCCCAGCCCGGCGCCCGGCCCGACAGCCGCGCCCGCCGGCAGAGCTTCGGAAGCGGGGGCGACGGAGGGCGGCGTATAGCCAATGGCCTCGGGATAGGCGGGGTCGCGCGATTCGCCCTCGGCCTCACAACCGACGAGGCAGGCGAGTGAGCCCGCCACGAGGGCGACGAAGGCGGCGTTGCCAGAGTTCATACACCTACCTCGAGGGCTCCAGCGGATCGAAGCACGTCCATGACCCTTGTCCAGTCGCTTCAGGCGATCGCGACTGTCGCGGGCCGAGGCCGGCGGGGATGATATGGTGCATTCATGCCCGAGACGCGTCTGTCCAACATGACCGATCGCATCGCCGCGATGCAGGATCTTCGCCTCTACCGGGAGCTCCACTGGGAAGGCGACTTCGAGGAGTACCTCGGGATCATCCGGGAGAAGCCGCAGGTCACGCGCAACGCTTACCAGCGCCTCTACGACATGATCATCAGTTACGGCACCGAGGAGTACATCGACAGCAAGAAGAAGCTTGTCCGGTACAACTTCTTCAAGGACGAGCAGGCGAGCGGCACCAACGCCATCTTCGGGTTGGACATCCCCCTGATGCGCCTCGTGCACGTGCTCAAGGCGGCGTCGGAGGGCTACGGGCCCGAACGTCGCGTCATCCTGCTCCACGGACCGGTCGGATCGTCGAAGAGCACCATCGCTCGCCTGCTCAAGCTGGGCATCGAGCAGTACTCGCGTACGGCCGACGGCGCGCTCTACACCTTCGAGTGGACCGGCCTGGCGGGCACCGGCATCGACAAGGCCGAGAACGATCGCTTCCCCAGCCCGATGAACGAGGAGCCGCTGCGAGTCATCCCGCTCGAGTGGCGCGCCAAGGCGATCGAGCAGCTTGGCCTCTCGAACGACAAGTTCAAGGTGCGCGTCGACGGAGACCTCGATCCCGCGAGCCGCTTCATCTTCAAGGCTCTCATGCAAAAGTACGAGGGCGACTGGTCGAAGGTCGTCCGCAACCATATCCGGGTGAAGCGCCTCGTTCTGAGCGAGAAGGATCGCATCGGCATCGGCACCTTCCAGCCCAAGGACGAGAAGAACCAGGACTCGACGGAGCTCACGGGCGACATCAACTACCGCAAGATCGCGGAGTACGGGTCGGACTCGGATCCGCGCGCGTTCAACTTCGACGGCGAGTTCAACATCGCGAACCGCGGCGTCCTCGAGTTCATCGAGATCCTCAAGCTCGACGTCGCGTTCCTCTACGATCTGCTCGGCGCGACGCAGGAGCACAAGATCAAGCCGAAGAAGTTCGCGCAGACGGACATCGACGAGGTGATCATCGGCCACACCAACGAGGCCGAGTACAAGAAGCTCCTGAACAACGAGTTCATGGAAGCCTTGCGGGACCGCACGATCAAGATCGACATCCCGTACATCACGAAGCTCACCGAAGAGATCCGCATCTACCAGAAGGACTTCAACTCCCAGAAGATCAAGGGCAAGCACATCGCGCCGCACACGCTCGAAGTGGCCGCCATGTGGGCCGCGCTGACGCGTCTCGAGGATCCGAAGAAGCACAACCTGTCGCTCCTCCAGAAGATGAAGCTCTACGACGGCAAGGTGCTGCCCGGCTACACGCAGGACACCGTGAAGGAGCTGCGCAAGGAGTCGAAGCGCGAAGGCATGGAGGGCATCTCGCCCCGGTACGTGCAGGACAAGATCTCCAACGCCCTCGTCAACGAGTCGGGCGAGGGGACGATCAACCCCTTCATGGTGCTGAACGAGCTGGAGAAGGGCCTACGCCACCATTCGCTCATCACGAGCGAAGAGATGCGCAAGCGCTTCGGCGAGATCATCGGCATGGTCAAGCGCGAGTACGAAGAGATCGTGAAGAACGAGGTCCAGCGCGCCATCAGCGCGGACGAGGACGCGATCAGCAAGCTTGCCGCCAACTACATCGACAACATCAAGGCCTTCACCCTCAAGGAGAAGGTGAAGAACCGCTACACCGGCCAAGACGAAGAGCCCGACGAGCGTCTGATGCGGTCGATCGAGGAGAAGATCGACATCCCGGAGAATCGCAAGGACGACTTCCGCCGAGAGATCATGAACTTCATCGGGGCGCTCGCGGTCGACGGACGCAAGTTCGAATGGAACACGAACGACCGGCTTCGCCGGGCGCTCGAACTCAAGCTGTTCGAAGACCAGAAAGACAGCATCAAGCTCAAGACGCTCGTCAGCGCCGTCGTCGACAAGGACACGCAGGAGAAGATCGACATCATCAAGAGCCGCCTCATCAAGAACTTCGGCTACAACGAGGTGAGCGCGACGGACGTGCTCAACTACGTCGCGTCGATCTTCGCCCGCGGCGACGCCAAGGAGTGAGCCGCCCATGACTCTCAAGAAGACGCTGATGCAGCAAGGCATGCGCCTCATGAGCGACCCGCGCGTCCTCAAGCTGATGCAAGACGAGCGCGTGATGAAGGCGATGATGGCGGCCATGAGCGTCCCGGGGAAGGCGCAGACGTTCGCGCGCGAACAGGTCGAGACGCTCGCGAAGGCGATGGCCCTGGCCACCGAGGGCGAGGTGAAGGACTTGCGGCGCACCGTCCGCAAGCTCGAAGAAGACCTCGCCCGCCTGAAGGCCGCCGACCGCCCGTCCACCGCGGCGTCGACGACGACGACGAAGAAAAAGAGCGGCAGCGCCAGCAGCTAGCTGGTGTGGTGCTCCAGCCAGCGCGTGACGAGCGACCAGGTCATCAGCGGGGCGTCGCGCCCTACGATGAGGTCGATGTGGCCGAGCGGCACGACCCGGTACGTCTTGTCGCTCGCGCCGCTGCGCGTGAACGCGGGACGGACGCTCGCCGGGGGCGCGAGGTCGTCGTTCGTGCCGGCGATGACGAGCAGCGGCAAGTTCATGGACTCGAAGCGCGCGGCGTAGTCCGATTGACGCCCGCCGAAGCGACGCTGCGCCGCCCAGTCGAACATCTCCATCATCTCCGAGACGACCGCTCGATCGAATGCTAGGGTCAGGTACTGCTCGAGCACGTGGGGCTCGCACGAGCCGACGTGATACCCGCGGAGCGGTAGCGGGTACAAAGGCGTCTCGGCGAGCCGGCGGATGACGCGCATCGCCAGGCCGACGGGGGCGAGCGGCAGGGGAACATTGGGCAGGGGCGCGAAGGCCACCGCCCGGAAGAAGAGCGCGAGGGCGCCGAGCGTCAGAGACCCTCGAGTGAAGTCGTACGGGCTACCGATGGACGCGATCCCCGCGATGGCGCCGTCGAGATCGGGCGCCGCCGCGTAGGCCACGAGGCCGCCGAGCGAATGACCCACGAGCCACACCGGGCGGTGTCCGCAGATCGCGTGGATCTCTGCGACCGCCGCGGGGATGTCTTCGCGGACGTAGTCCTCCACCCCTCGGGGGGCCTTCGCGCCGAAATGCCGCGAGCGGCCGTGGCCACGCAAGTCGAGGTTGAAGACGTCGAAACCTGCGCGCGCGAGGTAGTTGGAGAAGCTTCGCGCCGGCAGGTGCCAGGTGTGGCGGTTCTGACCAAAGCCGTGAACGAGGAGCACCGGAGCCCGAGTCACCTCGCTGTCCGCGGCCCGCTTGCGCACCATCGCCAGCGGGACTCGGCTGGCCGTGAGAACGATTTCCTTTCGGAATGTAGAACTCTCGTGCCGGTCGATAAATTGCTCGACGATTCGGTGGTGAAGGATCACTCGTTGGTCCGGGAGAGCGCTTCCCCCAAGCGGTGGGCTTAAGTGTAGCATTGCGCGCGCGCGCGTTTCGTTTCCCGCATCGCTTCTGGCTTTCGAGGTGCTCTCAATGGCTCGTTCCGACGTCCGCCCGTCTGCCGGCATCCCCGCGGGTCCCACGCGACTCCCCAAGCGGCGTCGCTCCGTGCTCGCCGCGCTCGCGCTCACGGTGATCACCGTCGCGCCCCTCGCCCTGGCGCAGACGGCGACGCCCCCCCCGAAGAAGAAGAAGGGAACGAAGACGGCCGCGTCGGCGTCCGCCTCTGCGAGCGCGTCCGCGGCCCCCTCGGCCAGCGCCGAGCCGCCTGCGTCGGCGGCGTCCGACTCCGACTCGGACACGTCGAGCGAGCCCCCCAAGCCGCCGCCCGAAGCCACGGTCGAAGTCTCGACCCCCAGCGTGGAGAAAAGGGAAGACCCGAACAAGACGTACTACTTCGTCGGCCTCCGCTACCGCGGCACGGTCATCCCGGCCTTCTTCGAGCACCTGTTCGTGAACGACGGCGCCACGGTCTACTCGAACACGATCGGGATCGAGGGGGAGCGGCGCAAGGACGGCCAATCGATGATCGGCTGGATCGCATTCACGGAATACGGATTCGGCAACACCCTCTTCTGGCAGAAGAACGAGGCCGATCTCCCGCAGAACTACTCGATCGTGAACAGCTCGTTGAAATCGATCTACATCGGGTTGGACGAGTCGTGGTCGATGCCCATAAACGACCAGTTGGCCTTTGAATATGGTTTCGGCCTCGGCCTCGGCGTCGTCTTCGGCAACCTGCTAAACGACTGGGTGACGCCCGCCCCCGGCAACGTGGCGGGCGATCCGGGAGCCGTAAAGGGCAGCAACGGCACGTACTACGTGCCCTGCCAGGCGCAGAGCGACGGCGCGTCTTGCATGACGTCCGCCCATCAGAACGCGTCGGTCGCCAAGGTCGGCAACTACGTGGAGCAGAACTGGCTCAATGGCGGCCCCGTGCCGGTCATCTTCCCCCACATCGCGATCCCGCAGCTTGCCCTGCGCTACAAGCCGGTGCCCGAGTTCGAGGCGCGGCTCAGCCTGGGCTTCTCCCTCACCGGATTCTGGTTCGGCCTGAGCGCCGACTACGGTCCGGAGATGACGCACAGGACGGAGAAGCCGATGCCTGCGACGGCCCCGACGGACGCCCCCGCCCCCTCCTCGCACTCCCACCAGCACCAGGATTCCAGCGACGATACACTCTGAGGCGCATGCCGGGGAGCCGTGTGCCGGAGTTTCCACCGCGCTACGAGGCGCAGCGTCGTCTCGGCGCCGGCGCGGGCGGCGAAGTCTGGTCGGTGCGCGATCGGGTGAGCGGTCGGGCCCTGGCCCTGAAGCTCCTTGCGGCCGACGCCACCGAGGTCGAGCTCGCGTCCCTCGTCCGAGAGGCGAGCGCGTTGAGCGGCCTCGAAGGGCTCGGCGTTCCTGGCGTCATCGCCTTCGGCGCGCTGCCCGGCGGTCGCCGCTTCATGCTGCGGGAGCTCGTCGAGGGCACGAGCCTCGACGACGCCTTGTCGCGACCGGGCACGCGATGGCTCGAAGCGATGGCCAGCGCCTGCGACCAGCTGACGGTCGTCCATAGGGCTGGTCTCCTCCACGGAGACGTCAAGCCGGCCAACGTCATCGTGGGCGACGACGGGCGAGGGACCCTCGTCGATCTCGGGCTCGCGACGTCGTGGAGGGAGTCCGGTCCTGCGGCCCGAGGGCTCACGCCCAAGTACGCGGCGCCGGAGCTGCTCCATGGCGACGCGCCTTCGGCCCGAGCCGAGGTCTACGCGCTCGGCGTGAGCTTGAAAGAGGCCCTCACGCGGCGGCGCTCGGACCTCACCGACGCGGCGTTCGCGGCCTTGAGCGCCGTGGCGACGCGGGCGGCCGAGCCCCTCGCGGCGGCCCGATGGCCGAGCGTCGACGAGTTCGCGAGCGCGCTTCGCCGTGCGGGGGGCCTGGCTGCGCGTGGCCCGAGCGACGCGGCCCCATGGCCGGTGCTCGGAGTCGAGACGGCCGCGCACGACCTCCTCGATCGGACGCTGTCACTCGAGGCGGGCGGCGCTCTCGCCGTCGACGGTCCACGCGGGTCTGGACGGTCGACCCTCGTGCGCCGGCTTGCCTGGACGTTGGGGGCCCGAGGGCATCACGCGGCCGTCGTCGACGCGCCCCCCGGCGCAACGGCGATGCGCGACGCTCTCGAGCTCGAGCTCGCGCCGTATCGCCCGGTCGACGATCGGCGGGAGACCGACGGCGCCGCGGCAAGCGTTCCGGTGTTCGTCGTCATCGACGACGTCGAAAGGGCGGACGAGGGAACGCGCCAGGTCCTGCGCCAGGCGTTGGAGCGAGGCGCACGGATCGTGGCCGTCGGCGCCCCGGACGTGGTCGGCGCCATCGCGGGCAGAGGCGCGGCCGTGTTCGCGGTTCCCCCGATCGAGGCCGAGGCTGCGATCGAGCTCATCGCGCGTGCGATCCCTTCGTTGCCCGCGGCGCTTCGCGCGCACCTCGCCGAGCGCGCCGGACGGCGGCCCGGCGCCATGAGGGCCGCCGTTCAGAGGCTCGCGGGCACGGCCATCGTCTCGCGCGAAGACATCGACGCCGCGCTCGCCGGAGACTCCGTGCGGCCGGCCTTCCGCGACCCGTCCGAGGCTCTCGCCTGGGCCGACCGAGCGCTGGACGTCGGACGCTTCGACGAAGGGGCGGCGGCCCTCGAGGGGGTCGCCCTCGGGAGCATGCCGCTCACCGTGGACCAGCGCGTGCGAACCGCAATGGCTCGCGCGCGGATCGCGATAGGCCGAGGGGATCCCACGACGGCGCTGTCGGAACTGGGCGCCGTCGAGAGCGCGGCACTCGAGGGGGGCCACCGCCGCGCGTGGCAAGCCCTTCGGGCGAGGGCGCTCGTCCGCGCGGGTGAGTTCCCCGAGGCGGCATCGCTGGCGCCGGCGGCGGAACCCGACGGAGAGTCGGACGCGATCGCGGCCGACGCGCTGAGCACGCGCGGCGTGGCGCTGGCGTTCACGGGGGACGCCGATGCCGCGCGGAACACGCTCGATCTCGCGATCGCCCTCGCGCGCGCGACGGGGGATCCGCGCGTCGAAGCCATCGCCCTTGGATCCTCCGCTATCGCCTACCAGCGCGCCGGACGAACGGACGGCGCCCGCACCGCGTACGAGGCGTCCCTTGCGGCGGCCGAAAAGGCACGCGATGCCGGGACGCTCGCTGCCATGCGCCTCAACCTTGCCGGCCTGCTCCAGGCCGAAGGGCAGCTGGCGGATGCACTCCAGCAGCTCGAAGCGGTGGTCGATCTGGGCCGCCGCGCGGGCAGCGGTGCCGCGGTGACGCAGGCTCGACTCAACCTCGCCAACCTCGACCTATACCTCGGCCGGTGGGCGCGCGCGCGCGAGTCGATCGATCTGCTGGCCCGCACCCGTGACGCGCTATCGGCGGGCGCGCGCGCGCAGCTCCTTGGCCTCGAAGCGGAGTACGCGGCCAGGACGGGCGAAGGCGCGCGACGGCCCCGGGAGCTCTACGAAGAGGCAGCGAGGGCCTGGGAGGCGCAGGGCCGGGGCCACGACGCGGCGGAGGCGCGCCTCGAGGGATTGCTCGCCGGGGCACGCGCCGCCGACGCCGACGTGCCTGCGTTGGCGCGCGAGCTCGACGGTGTCCGGGCGACGCTCGGCGGCTCGGGCTTCGGCGAACACGCCGCGCTCGCGGAGCTCGTGCGGGGGACGATCGCACGGCTCGCCGGAAGCGAGGATGGCGCACGCCGCGCCCTCGACGCGGCCATCGAGCTCGCGCGCAAGGCCGGCAGGCGCGAGTGGGCGTGGCAGGCCCTCGATGCGCGCGCGAGGCTGGCGGCCACCCAGGGCGCGCACGCGACCGCGCGGCGCGACGCCGAGTCGGCGCTCGCGATGCTCGAGGAGACGGCCGCGCAGCTCCCGAGGGACTTGCGCGAAGTATTCTGGAACGATCCCCGCCGTCGGGGCTTGCGCCAGGTGCAACCCGGCGCAGCCGACGTCACCATGACGTCGACGGGCCTGCCCGCCGGGGCACGAACGGAGGATCGCCTGGCCCGGATCCTCGAGATCACCCGCGAGCTCGCTACCGAGCACGACGTGCCGCGGCTGCTGCTGCGCGTGACGGACCATGCGGTCGCGCTGCTCGGCGCCGAGCGGGGGTTCGTGCTCCTCGTCGGCGAGGCCGGCGAGCTCGAGGCGCAGACGGCGCGCACCCGATCGGGCGGCGACGACCCGCACGCGCGCTTCTCGCGGTCCGTGGCCGAGCGCGTCCTCGAGAGCGGCGAAGCCGTGGTGACGATCAGCGCACGCGACGACCAGCGGCTCGCGGAGGCCATCAGCGTGCACCAGCTGATGATCCAGTCCATCGCGTGCGTCCCGATCCGCGGCGCGCCGCCCGTCGGGCGCACGATCGGTGCGCTCTACGTCGAAACGCGCCTGCGGCCCGGCGTTCGGTTCGAGCGCGAGGTGCCGACGCTGCGGGCCTTTGCAGACCAGGCGGCGATCGCGATCGAGAACGCGCGCCTGCTGTCCGAGAACCTCGCCCGGGCCGATCAGCTCGCGCGCGCCAACGCCGACCTCGCGGGGGCGCGCGACGAGCTGGCGCGCACGCTGGGCAAGCGCACCGAGCAGCTCGCAGAGGCCCGGCGGGACTTGAAACAGGTGCGCGCCGAGCTGCGAGGCCACTTCGGGTACGGAGGCCTCGTCGGGACGAGCGCCGCCATGCGTCGCCTCTATGCCGTCATCGACCGCGTGAAGGACACCGATGTCCCGGTGCTCATCACCGGGGAGAGCGGCACGGGCAAGGAGATGGTGGCGCGCGTCGTCCACCAGGCCGGGCCGCGTGGCCGCAGGCCGTTCCTCGGCGTCAACTGCGGCGCGATCCCGGCGAACCTGCTCGAGTCCGAGCTGTTCGGGAGCCTGCGAGGCGCCTTCACCGGGGCCGACCACGATCGGCGGGGCCTCTTCCAGGAGGCCGAGGGCGGCACCCTCTTGCTCGACGAGATCGGCGAGATGCCCGCCAAGATGCAGACGGGTCTCCTGCGCGTCTTGCAGGAAAAGCACGTCCGCCCCCTCGGCGGCACGCGCGAGGAGCCCATCGACGTGCGCGTCATGGCGGCGACGCACTGCGACCTCGAGAAGATGGTCGAAGAGGGGACGTTCCGGCGGGACCTCTTCTATCGCCTCCACGTCGTCGAGCTCCACGTCCCGCCGCTGCGCGAGCGCGTCGAGGACATCCCTCCCCTCGTCGATCACTTCCTCGCCCGCCTCTCGGCCCGCTACCGGAGAGACCGGAAGTCGCTTTCGCGGGAAGCCCTGCGCGCGCTCTGCGGCCAGCCCTGGCCCGGCAACGTCCGACAGCTCGAGCACGTGCTGCTCAACGCGTGGCTCATGAGCGACGGCAAGGAGATCGGCGTCGACGATCTCGAGCTACCCGAGGTGCGAGTGGTGAGCGGCGGCAATGGCCACCCCTCGCCGCGCGCGCGACGTCACGGCTCCACGCCCCGCGCCGAGAACGCCGCCGAACACAAGGCCAGCGAACGCGAACGCATCCTGGGCGCGCTGACGGCGTGCAACTGGAACCGCGCGCAGGCCGCCAAGATGATCGGCGTACCGCGCCGCACGTTCTACCGGCGTCTGCGTGAGTTCGGCCTACTTTGACGCGGCCGCGGCGACGCGGTTTCTCCCGGCGCGCTTCGCTTCGTACAGGGCGCTGTCGGCGTCGGCGATGAGAAGCGCCGGATCTTCGTTGTTCTGGTAGACGCACGAAGCTACGCCGACGCTCACCGTGACGGAGATGTTCTCCTTGCGGTAATGGAACTCGCACGACTCGACGAGCGAGCGCAGACGATTGCCGAGCACGCACGCGTTCTCGAGCCGGACGTTGCGGCAGAGGACCGCGAACTCTTCGCCGCCGAACCGCGCGAAGAGGTCCTCCGTCCGGAGCGCGCCCATCACGACCTGCGCCAGCGTCGTCAGGACGTAGTCGCCTCCGGGGTGGCCGTGCTTGTCGTTGATGTCTTTGAAATGGTCGACGTCGACCATGAGGAGCGAGAGCGGCGTCTTGTGCCGCATGGCGTATGCGACCTCGGTCGGGAGGCGCTCGAGCAGATACCGCTTGTTGTAGGCGCCCGTCAGCCCATCATGGAGGGCCGCGTCGATCATCTTCTGCTGGAAGTTCTCCTCGAGCCGGTCGGAGTACGTGAACTTGAGAATCGTCGTCGATCCCATCTGGATCTTGTCGCCGTCGTGCAACGTCCCGCGCTCGACGCGCTGGCCGTTGATGAGCGTGCCGTTGGCGCTCTTCATGTCCTCTACCCACACTTCGCCATCCATCTGGACGATCTTCGCGTGACGGCGCGAGACCCCGTCGTCCTCGATGCGGATCGTCGCGTCCGTGGCGCGGCCGATGAACGTCTCGGGCTGATCGAGGCGAAACATCCGACCCAGGCTGTTGCCAGCCAGCACGATGAGGTGCGCGCGATCGCGGCGGCTCTGCGCCCGAAGGAGCGCGCTGTCGACCCGCCCGATCGCCGTGGGCTCGTCGTCCACGTTCTTCACGAACGAGACAGCGACCGGCTTCTTGTCACGGGGCGGGGGGGCGGACATCGAATCCTCCGTTCTCGCGTGTGCGCGCAAGCGAACCGGCCCGAAACCGCTTCACGCGCCACATCTCGAGCGTCGAAAACGCAAGACAAGCTGTCAAGAGATACTCGTTGGCCGTCTTGGGGGATTGGGTGAAGGTGGACCGTCCGGCGTTCAAGACAGGCCCCTTGGCTCCGTTCGACGAGGCTCCGTTCGATGCGGCGTGGGAGGAGGTGCGTCTCATTTCCCTGTCCCCGCCTCGTCCCCCATCCCCGTCGCCTCCCCCATGGCGGCGACATACCGCGCGATCGACGCTTTAATCTCGGCGCTCGGGTCGATGAACTCCAGCCCGATGGCTCGGGCGCCGTTGGCCACCTCCGGCGGCGCCGCGCGCACCCACCGAAGGTGAGCCTCGCAAGTCACCACCCGGCCCTCGATGGGGGACGCGAACCGCACCGTGGCCCGCTGGTTCGGCTCGCACGTCTGACGCGTGATGACGAGCAGGCCGCCCTCCGAGATGTCCTCCGTTCGCCCGTCGACCGTCCCGCCTCCGACGGCGAGGCTCACGGGCGTGACGTACGGGGCGCGGGGCATCTTGCGCCGCGGGTCCGCCGGGGCGGGTTCCGGTGGCCCAAACTTCGGGATGGGGGGCGCCCCGAGCAACGTCGTGCGCCGTCGCTCGGCCGGGACGGCCGCATGGAGCGCACGCGCGAACTCGAGCGCGCTCGGGAAGCGGTCGGCGCGCTTGGGCGCCACGGCGCGCTGGAACACCGCGGCCAGCGCGGGATCGAGCTCCGGGAAGATCTTGCGCAGGGGCGGCGGCGGCGTCGTCGCGCAAACTTGAAGGAGCACCTTCTGGTAGTTGCCCTCGTAGGGCACTCGTCCCGTGACACACTCCACCAGGGTCACGCCGAGCGCGTAGATGTCGGCAAGGCGGTCGATGTGCGGCTCCGCCAGCAGCTGCTCGGGCGCCATATACGACGGTGTCCCCAGGAGCGCTCCCGACACGGTCAGCTTTTCCGCAGCGTCCCGGCTAGCCATCTGAGCCGTGCCGAAGTCGACGACTTTGACGCGCTCGACGCCGTCGCGCTCGCGGACGACGAAGATGTTCGACGGCTTGAGGTCGCGGTGGACGACGTCGGCTCGATGGGCCGCGCCGAGAGCGTCGCAGACCTGGAGCCCGACAGCGACCGCGTCCTCGACGGCGATCTTCCGGCGGGCTGCGAGCAGACCTTCGAGCGTGCGTCCCTCGAGCTTCTCCATGACGAAGTACGGCGTGCCATCCGCGAGGACGCCGCCGTCGAGAACGTCGACGATGCCGGGATGGTGCGCCGCCGCAAGCGCGCGTGCCTCGCGGACGAGGCGCGCGCGGACCGCGGCCAGTTGGGCGCGATCGACCCCCGGGTCGACGATCTTCAGCGCGACGGTGCGGCCGGTGAATTGATGACGCGCTTCGAACACGACGCCGCCCGCGCCCCGTCCCAGGTCGCTGCGAAGCTCGTAGCGGCCATCAATGGTGTCGCCCGGCGCAAAGGCCGTGGCGTTCGAGGCCAAGCTCCCCGACTGCACGACGCCCGTCATTTTGCGGCTCCCTCACGGCGAGGCTCCGTGCCCCTTCTTGGATTATCGGCGCCCAGACCTCGCGGCACAACTCGCGCCTCGGGGGCGCACGGCTCGGGGGCCGGTCGCGATCGTGCCAGCGCGCGGTCCCGCGTGGGGGCGTGGGGGAGTGGGGGAGTGGGCGCGCTCCCCCACTGCGGCGTTCCGTTCCTCGGCAGCGTCGCTATGGCGACCCGCACTCTGGTGCAGGCGCGGTTGCGCCGATTGTGCGCGGATGGGGGGGAGCTGGCGGCCGTCGTCGTTCGCGAAGCTGGGCGAAGGCGTTGCGGAGGAAGGGCGGTCCTTGTACTGTTCACTCCCGTGAGTGCGCCCTGCGGGGAGCAAGAGGCGCCTCCCTTCGTTTATGGCTGTGACAAAAGATATCCCCTGGGACGCCTCGCGATCTCCTCACAAGCGCAAAGGGCCCAAACCTGGGACGCACGCAGCCGCCGCGGATCCCCGCTGCTGTTTATGCGGGGGCGACGACCTTTTCGTGTTCATGGAGCGCTCCGGCGTCCCCGTGCATCAGAACATCCCCGCGGACACCGTCAGCGCCGCCCGCGGCACGTCGCGCGGCAACTTGCGGCTCGCGTGCTGCCGCGCGTGCGGGTTCATCACCAACCTCGAGTTCGACGCGAGCCTGGTGAAGTACGCCGTCGGGTACGAGAACGACCAGACGTTTTCGCCCGTCTTCGACGCCTACAGCCACAGCCTCGTCACGTCCCTCATTGAAGCGGGCTGCCGCAACGCCTTCGTGCTCGAGATCGGGGCGGGGCAAGGCCAGTTTCTACGCCGCCTGTGCGCCGAGGGGGGCAACCGCGCCCAGGGATTCGACCCGGCCTACGTCGGACCGGAGTCCACCGACGGCGGGCGGATCACCTTCGTGCGCGAATTGTATTGCGGGCAGCGGCCGGCGGAGACGCCGCAGGTCGTCGTCTGCCGCCACGTCCTCGAGCATGTCGCCGAACCGATGGCCCTCCTTCGGCAGATTCGCGACGGCCTCGACGGGCAAACGCACGTGAGAATCGCGTTCGAGATGCGGACCGTCGACTGGGTGCTCGAGAAGATGATGGTCCATGACTTCTTCTACGAGCACTGCTCGTATTTCACGCAAGAGTCCCTTCGGTTCGCGTTCGAGCGCGCCGGCTTCACCGACATCGCCACGAAGCCCACGTTCCAGGGACAGTACCTCTGGGCAACCGCGCAGCATGACCCGTCCGCCCCGCGTATCCAGCCGCGGATGGAGTGCCGAGCGCTGCTCGACGCGATCGAGCGCTACCAGCGGGCCGAAGAGAGCAACAACGCCGCCCTCCGAGCCAAGCTCGAGCGACTTCGTCCGGTCGGCCCGGTCGCCATCTGGGGGGCCGGGGCCAAGGGGGTCACGTACCTCAACATGGTGGACCCGCAGGGGGAGGCCGTCGATTGCACGGTCGACGTCAACCCGAAGAAGCAGGGCAAGTTCGTCGCCGGCACCGGGCACCCGATTGTTTCGCCGGAGCAACTGGTCGCGCGCGGCGTGCGCGGTGTGCTCGTGATGAACCCCGTCTACCTGGATGAGGTACGCCAGATGATGCAGGGGATCGATCCGAACGTCGTCGTCGCCGCGTGAACGGCGCGCGCTCGCGTCGCCCGGCGCGGTGCGCTAGCAGGTGATCGCGCCATGAGCCTTCGCGTCGTCGTCGACGGCACCCCCCTGGCCGACGAACCGGCACGGGCGTTCTGGGCCCGATTCAGCGCCTGGATGGAGGAGCACCGCGGAGACCTCGGGGGCTTCGCCCGGGCCGAGGGGCTTGCAAGCGTGCACCCCGAACTGCACGAGGGCGAGCCCGTGCTCATCGCCAGCCGGACGGCCGGCCAGGCGGCCTACGTTGCCGCGCGCATGGCCGGCGCGCGCGGGGCGCGCGGGGCGCGCGGGGCGCGCGGGGCGCGCGGGGCGCCAACGGTGGCCGGGACGACGCCACGGCCCGCGCGCGAAACGTCGTCGAAACGGCGCGGGTAGAGACACTGACGGCAGGGCCATGGACACTCGGCCGACGGAATGGTACTGGCCCCGGCGACTTTCCCCCCTACCGTGCGGAGACGCATGCTCCTCGCCTCCCTCGACGACGGGCTCGCAGCCGCGGGCGTACACGCCCCGCAAGCGATCTCGGTCGACTTCGACGCCACCTTCATCGTTCAACTGGTCCTTTTCGTCGGCTTGACGCTCTTTCTCAAGCCGATGCTCTTCGATCCGATGCTCAAGCTGTTCGAGGAGCGTGAGCGCCGCATCGACGGCGCCAAGGTCCTCGCCCGCCGGATCGACGAAAAGTCCTCCGAAGCGCTTGCCCGGTACGAGGCCGGGATGGCCAAGGCGCGTGGGTCGGCAAACGCCGACCGCGAAGCAATGCACGCCGAGGGCCTCAAGCGCGAGCAGGAGATCCTGACGCAGGTCCGCGCGACGACGACGCAGGTCATCGAGGCGGGCAAACAGAAGGCCCGGACGGAAGCCGAGCGGGCGCGAGCCACGCTGAAGGCCGACACGGCGGCGCTCGCCCGGCAGGTCGCCGCCCGCGTGCTGGGCCGCGAGGTGCAGTCATGAGGCACGTGTCGCGCGCTCGCCGTCTGGCGCTGTTGACGATGGTCCTCGTGACGGCGTGGTCGCTGTGGGCCTGGGCTCAGCCCATGCCGGTTCCGCCGGCCGCGCATCCGCCGCCGATGCCCGGGACCATGGCGCCAAGGCCGCCGCACCGGGCCCCCCCGCGGCCCACGGGCGCGGTCGAAGCCAACGAGGAGGGCAAGAGCCCCGAAGCCGAGGAGAGCGAAGCCCCCGCCCCGATGAACTGGACGGAGTTTGGCGGTCGGACGCCTCCCTTCGTCGCGATGCTGATCAACTTCGGCGTCCTGGCGGCCGCGTACTACCTGCTCGGCAAGAAGCCCGTCGCCGAGGGGCTACAGGCCCGGCGCGACACCATCGCCAAGGACATCGAGGAAGCGCAGCGGATGAGGCACGAGGCCGAAGAGCGGGCCAAGCTCTATCAGGCCAAGCTCGAGAAGCTCGAGGACGAGATGCGGATGGCGCGCGACTCCCTCCTCCACGCCGGCGAGGCCGAACAAGAGCGCATCGTCAAAGAAGCCGAGGCCAAGGCCGAGCGCATGCGCAAAGACGCCGAGTTCCTCGTCGAGCAGGAGCTCAAGCAGATCCGGGGCGAGCTGCTGCGCGAGGCCGTGGAGAGCGCCGTGCGCGCCGCCGAGGATCTGCTCAAGGCGCGCGTCACCCCGGCCGACCACGAACGGCTCGCGGAGGACTACCTCGCCGATCTCGGCCGGTCCAAGGCCGCCGCGGGCGGCAGGAGCGCGTCGTCGTGAGCGCCTCGATCGTCGCCCGCCGCTACGCCCGCGCGCTGCTTGAGATCGGCACCGCGCAGGCCCAGCTCGACGCGCTCGTCGGGGAGCTCGAGGCCGTCGCACAGGCGTGGGAGTCCAACGCCGATCTTCGCGGCGCCATCGAGAACCCGCTCGTCCCCCTGGCCGCCAAGAAGGCCGTCATGGCGGAGCTCGCCGCCAAGATCGGCGCGGGCGTGACGACGCGCAACACGCTGCAGCTGCTCGTGGATCGGCGCCGGGCGCAGGTGCTGCCGTACATCGCGCGGACGCTCCGCGAGTTCGCGGACGCCCGCAAGGGCATCGTGCGGGCCGAGGTCACGACCGCAACCCCCCTCGCCGACGACTACTACCGCCGCCTTCAAGCGACGCTCGAGACGATGACGGGCAAGAGCGTCGTCGTCGATCGCCGCACCGACCCCACGCTCATCGCGGGCGTCGTCACCCGGATCGGGGACCGCATCTTCGACGGCAGCCTGCGCACGCGTCTGCAGACGCTGCGGGACGCCCTCCTCCCGCCCTCCTGACAACGACTCCCGCACGCGCACGCCCGAACACCCGCCACAGCGCTCCAACGAGGAAACGACGATGCAGCTCCGCGCAGAAGAGATATCCGCGATCATCAAGACGCAGATTCAGAACTACGAGAAGGCCGCCCTGACGACCGAGACGGGCACGGTGCTGAGCGTCGGCGACGGCATCGCGCGCATCTACGGCCTCGAGGGGGCCATGTCCGGCGAGCTGCTCGAGTTCCCCGGTGGCCTGATGGGCCTCGTGCTGAACCTCGAGTCGGACAACGTCGGCTCGGTGTGCTTCGGCGACGTCACGGGCATCAAAGAAGGGTCCGTCGTCAAGCGCACGGGCCGCATCCTCGACGTCCCCGTCGGCGAGGCCCTCGTCGGACGCGTCGTCAACGCGCTCGGACAGCCCATCGACGGCAAGGGGCCGATCGAGACGCCCCACCGCCGCCGCGTCGAGATCAAGGCGCCGGGCATCCTGGCGCGCCAGCCCGTCAAGGAGCCGATGCAGACGGGGATCAAGGCGATCGACGCGATGGTCCCCATCGGGCGCGGGCAGCGGGAGCTCATCATCGGCGACCGGCAGACCGGCAAGACGGCGGTCGCGCTCGACGCCATCATCAACCAGAAGGGGCAGGGCGTTTACTGCTTTTACGTCGCCATCGGACAGAAGCAGTCGACGGTCGCCAGCGTCGTCGACAAGCTCACTCAGCACGGCGCGATGGAGTACACGACCATCGTCGTGGCCGGCGCGAGCGAGATGGCGCCGCTGCAGTTCATCGCGCCGTATTCGGGCGTCACGATGGCGGAGTACTTCCGCGACAGCGGCCGCCACGCGCTCTGCATCTACGACGACCTCTCCAAGCAAGCCGTCGCCTACCGGCAGCTCTCGCTCCTCCTGCGGCGCCCGCCGGGCCGCGAGGCTTATCCGGGCGACGTCTTTTACATCCACTCGCGCCTGCTCGAACGCGCGGCCAAGATGGCCGACGAGTTCACGATCGTGAAGAAGGACGTCACCGACTGGGACAAGCGCGGGGACGCCAAGACGTTCAAGGGCGAGCTCGGCAAGCATCACGCCGAGGCGGATCTCAAGGAGAAGGGCGAGGGCTACCACATCGTGCGAAACCCGCGCTCGGGCGGCTCGCTCACGGCGCTGCCCGTCATCGAGACGCAAGCGGGCGACGTCAGCGCGTACATCCCGACGAACGTCATCTCGATCACCGACGGCCAGATCTTCCTCGAGACCGATCTCTTTTACTCGGGCGTCCGGCCTGCCATCAACGTCGGCATCAGCGTCAGCCGCGTCGGCGGCAGCGCGCAGATCAAGGCGATGAAGTCGATCGCAGGCCGCCTCAAGCTGGAGCTCGCGCAGTACCGCGAGATGGCGGCGTTCGCCCAGTTCGCGAGCGACCTCGATCAGGTCACGCGAAACCAACTCGAACGCGGGGCTCGCCTCGTCGAGCTGCTCAAGCAGGGACAGTACGTCCCGCAGCCCGTCGAGAAGCAGATCGTCATCATCTTTGCGGGCACGCGCGGGTACGTCGACAGGCTCGAGATCTCGCAGATCGCCTCGTACGAGAAGGGCCTGCACGACTTCGTCGAGAAGCAGTACCCCGGCATCTACGAGAACATCCGCACCAAGAAGACGCTCGACGGAGAGACCGAGGCGCTCCTCAAGAAGGCGCTCGACGAGTTCGCCACCGCGTTCGGCAAGGCGGACGGAAAGAAGTAACGCGCCATGCCGTCGCTCAAGGCGATCCGCAAGCGGATCACCAGCACCAAATCGACGCAGAAAATCACACGCGCGATGAAGATGGTCGCGGGTGCGCGGCTCACGCGCGCGCAGCAGCGGATCGTCGCCATGCGGCCGTACGCCGTGAAGACGAGCGATGTGCTGCACTCCGTCGCCCGCACGATGGGGGCGTCGGCCGACTCGCAGACCGAGCCGGCGCACCCCTTGCTCGCGGCCCGCGCCGAGAAAAAGTCCCTCTTCGTCGTCGTCTCGTCCGACCGTGGCCTCTGCGGGGGCCTCAACACGAACCTCAACAAGACCACCGAACGCGAGTGGCGTGAGAAGGCCGCGACCGGGGCCGAGGTGACGTTCGTCACGCTGGGCCGCAAGGGCCGCGAGTACCTGGGGCGCCGGGGCGCCACGGTCACCCGGGACTTTCCTCGCCCGTTCGACGGGCTCGACATCGAGAAGGCGCGCGGCATCGCGCGCTGGCTCGTGCCGCGCTTCGAGAAGGGCGAGGTCGACGCGATCTACCTCGTGTTCAACGAGTTCAAGAGTGCGATGACGCAGAAGGCGACCGTCGCGCGCCTCTTGCCCGTCGTCTCGAGCGAGGCGTCCGTCACCGACGGCACCGCCCCGACCGACTTTCTCTACGAGCCGAACCAGCGGGCCCTGCTCGAGCGCCTCGTACCGATGTACGTCGAGATCAGCATCTACCGCGCGCTGCTCGAGAGCCAGGCGAGCTTCTTCGGCGCGCAGATGACGGCGATGGACGCGGCGACGCGCAACGCCAAAGACATGATCGCCAGGCTCACGCTGCAATACAACCGCGCGAGGCAGGCGGCGATCACCAAGGAGCTGATGGAGATCATCGGCGGGGCCGAAGCGTTGAAGGAGTGAGAGAGGTCCCGGCGCACGGCGCCGGGTGCGATTCGGCTTGCTCGGTCAGCGTGCTGCACAAGCCTTGGCGAGCTTGGCGAGCTTGCGCGGCGAGGCCGCGACGACCAGTTTCTCGGCGCGAGTCAGGTCCTTGACGGCGAGCTCCAGTCGGAGCGCGTCCCCGTGGGTGGGGCAGCGCCGCGTGGCCAGCACCCGGAGGGGCCCGCGCCCCCGAGTGTACCGGGCGCCGCGACCTGCATCGTGCGCGGCGATCCGCGCCGCGACGTCACGCGCGATCCCGACATAGAGCGTCTTGTCTGCGCATCGCGCAATGTAAAGGTACCAGGCCCTCACGGATCACCCGCCCCACCGACGAACCTATCCTTGTCTTTGGAGGCGCGCGACTGCGCCCACGCCCGCGCCCGCGAGAGCTCACCTCCAGCGCGACGCACCAACGGCGCAGAGGCACGCCCCCGCGAGGGCGATCGTCGCCTGCGCAAGCCCGCTGCGCGCATCGCGCCTCGTGACGACACGGACGGCGGACTGGATCATCTCGAACGCGCCAAGGGCAACCACCACCGGCGCCGCCCATCCCGCACCCCGAGGAAGGTTCGGGAATGCGAGCCGCACTAGCAAGTAAGGCCCCAGCGCGATCGCGATACCCCCGAGGGCCGCGGCGGCGGGCGCAGATGCGTCCTGCATGACGTCCGGCAGCAAGCCCCGCAGGGGCGTGGCCGCCGGCGCACACACCAGCGCGACGAGGAGCATGGCCCAGACCGCGTCGCCGAGGGGGAGGCCGGCGATCCGCTTCGCGCCGTCGAAGGAGGTCCGAGCGAGATCCGGCACGGAGAGGGTGTGCGCGGCGTGGCTCCCGTCGACGAGAAAGCTCGGCCCGGACGCCCACACGAACGCGCCCAGCGCGGCCAGCATCGCGAGCAAGCCGACGGCCCCGACGGCCACGCCCTTCGCCACGGACTCGCTAGCCGCTCCCGGATGTTCCGCGCGCTGGGCGGCCGCCATCACCAGCACCGACGCGGACGCCAGCTCCCAGGCGGCGAAGAGCACGACGAGGTCGAGGGCAACGAATGCCCCGATGGCGCCGGAGGCGAGCAGGGCGAGCGAAAGATACGACGACGTGCCGGCGTCGATGCCCGCCGCCGCCACGAGGACCAGCGTGGCGACCAGCACGACGAGCAAGATGCTCGTGGCGTCGACGCCGAGGTGCCACTCGATGCCGGCAGCCGCGGAGATCACCCGGCGGTCGACGAGCTGAAATCCATCGTCTCCGTCCGGACGCCCGAGGCTGGGCACGAACTCGCCGTAGGCCCAGAGGGCAAGGAGCCACTCGAGCCCGAAGACGCCGATGGCCGCGCGGCGAAGCCACGTGCGAGCCCATGGCCCGCCGCCGCCGAAGAGGGCCGCAAAGGCGACCAAGGCGAGCGGCCAGACCACCAGCAAAGACAGCGCGTGCCGCCCAACCCAGCCGATGGAAGTCGGCGTCGAGGCGAGCACGCTCATCGCCACCTCGCCGCGCTCTTCATCGGTCGACGTAACGACGACCTGGGCGAACGCCCTGCGGACGGGCCCGAGATCGTCCCAGGAGACGAGCACGTCCCGGATCTCTCGTGGCGCGAGCGTCGCGGGTGTGGCTTCGCCGAGGGTGACGCGGAGCCCGCGCGGCAGCCCGATGTCGGCCGCGGCGTCCATGACGGCCACCCGCAGCACGCGCAGCGACCCCGGCCCCGCGTTCTGGATCTGGAATGCGCCCGACCATCCTCGGCCGTGCGGTCGAAGCTCGAGAGGACCGGCGTGGCCGGCGACCGAGAGCACGACGTGCCCGCGGTCGGGCCCGTCGGCCCACGCCAAGCCACCGTGCAGCGCCGACGCAAACAACGCGACCACGAGCAACGCCAGCGCCGACGCGAGAGGCGCGGCCGTCCGGCGACGCCGCTTCAAAGAGATCGTCGTCGTGGGAGAGATGCGCGGATGTTCGCTGCTTTGTCGTCCGCTGTCACCCACGCGGCAGACGCAGGCGCGGACGCAGGCGCGGGCGCGAACGCAGGCGCGGGCGCGGACGCAAGCGCGGGCGCGAACGCAGGCGCGGGCGCGGACGCAGGCGCGGGCGCGGACGCAGGCGCGGGCGCGAACGCAGGCGCGGGCGCGGACGCAGGCGCGGGCGCGAACGCAGGGCGCGGGCGCGAACGCAGGCGCGGGCGCGAACGCAGGCGCGGGCGCGGACGCCCACGCACGCGCTCGCGCACGCGCACGCGCTCACGCTCGCCTCAGAGGAACGGGCTGAGGTGGGCGTCCGCGCCGCCCACGACGCCGTGTTTGAGCCGCTGCAAGAGCGCGACACCGCAGGCGGCCGCGACCGTGACGAGCGCCCCGCTGACGAGCAACTGCGCTGCCGGCGTCGGGCTCCACCACATCCACGCGGCCGTCGCGGCCAAGGCGACGACGGAGAGAGGCGCCACCCAGGTCACCGTGGCTCGGGTTCGGACCGCCAGGGGCGTCGGCGCCAGCCCGCAGCGCACCAGCGATACAGCCACCGCGAGGCCAGCGGTCTTCATGAGCCACCACGCGGCGCCCGCCGTCTCGAGGACCTGCTGCGCGTCCTGCTGCGCGGGCGACAGGCCCGGAAGCGACCAGCCCCCGAGAAAGAGCGCCCCAGCGAGACCCGCGATGACGATCCTGTGGGCCCGTCCGACCGCGTCTACCCACGGGCCACTGGGCGGCGCGACGAACGCGCCCTCAAGGCTCCGGGCGATGCCTTTGGAGGCGGCCGGCGCGCGGGGATCGATGAGGGCACAGCCCAGGAGAAGCACGAGCGCCGTGAGCGCCGCCGGGCTGCGGAAGGCCAGCCAGTCCCAGGGCCACCCGCCCTGCGCGTGCTCGATCTCCTGAACCCCCAGCGACCCGGTGGTGAGCACCACGCTCCCCACCGCAATGGCCCCCGGCACGTGCTGCAAGAACACCTGTGCGGCCGCCCGCATCCCGCCCCAGAGCGAAGTTTCTGCAGTGAACGCCGCAGCGGCGAGCAGCGTCGCGGCCGCGGCGAAGAGCAACCCCACGTCGAGGTGCGCGGCGACGAGGTACTGCCCGAATGGCATCGCGGCGAGGAGGGCACACGCCGCGACGTCGATCACCGCGGGCGCGCCGGTGGGGGGCAAGACGTCCCGGAGCACGAGGGTCGACAGGGCCCGCAACGTCACGTCCCAGGGTGCCTGTCCTGCCGCCGTCGCGCCTTTGCCCTCCGGGCGCACGGCCGCCACACGGGCCCGCACGCGCGCGATGAACCGCTGCAAGGCCGTCGCCACGGAGGGCCGCATGGGGGACCCGAAGAGAAGCGCGATGGCGAGCGCGCCAACGAGCAGGAGCGCCGACGCGAGGAACTCGGCCGCTGCAGGACGCCGGAGCCCCTCGACCGCGAGCGTTCGCGGCGTCACGTTCGGAGAGTCGACGCGCCGCACCCCCATGATGGCCTCTCGCTCGCCAGGGGCCGGCGAGAGGTCGCCCAAGGAGTCGACGCGGACCCCGTCGAACGTCGCGATGACGTCGCCGGCTGCGATGCCGGACGCTTCGGCGCGCGATCCGGGGGCGACGGCCTGGACGGGCAGGCCGATGCCGCGACGCGCGGAGGCTCCGACTTGCAGCCCGGCGAAGGCGGCGAGCCGCTGGCCCTGCTGCTCGACCTCCGCGTTTCGCGGCGACGCGCTGGGACGCACGTCGAGCACCGCCTGACGCAGGGTGCCGGCCACCGGCGCCGCGCCCGGGGCCGCCGCCGCGAAGGCCACTTCGACTTCCCCCCGGAAGGTGGTGTGCGCGGCGCGATCGCCGCCTCCACAGAAGAGCGCCTGCGCCACCTCTCCGAATGGAACCTCGACTTGCTCCGGACCCACCACGGATCCCTCGACGATGAGCTCGGCCCGGTGGATCGGCCGCTCGCCGGGGCGAAGAAGGTCCCCGCGGAAGGTCACGCGCGCGGGTCGCCCCGCCGGGAAGCCCTCGCCGAGGATCGTGATCCGATCGCCAAGCTCGACGTCGGACGGGGAGACCTCACGTACGTCGATGAGCTGGGCGGCCGGCTGCTGCGAGCACGACCCTGCGCCCGCCGATAGCCATGCCATCGCCGCCAGAAGAGCCACGGGGGTGAGCGAGCGCAGCCAATTCATCGGGAGCGGTCCACGACTTGTAGACCGAGGGCCCCCCATTGGTCGAAATTCGGACGAAATCGGACCACAATGCGGGCCCCCGGGGTGCGCCGTAACCGGGCGCCGCCTCGACAACGACGGAAGGACTTCCCATGAGCGCTCTCACGCAATCCCCCGCCTGGCTGGCCCTCGTTCGTCACCGCGCCGAGCGCGAAGGCTCGATGCGCTTGCGCGAGCTCTTTGCCGCGGACCCGAAGCGCTTCGAGAGGTTCTCGCTCGAAGTGGCCGACATCCTCGTCGACTACTCCAAGAACCTCGTCACCGAGCAGACGATGGCCTTGCTCTTCGACCTCGCGAGGCAGGCCGACGTCACCGGGTGGCGCGACAAGATGATGTCCGGCGCGAAGATCAACCGCACCGAGGACCGGGCCGTGCTCCACGTCGCCCTGCGCAACCGTTCGAACCGGCCGATCGACGTCGACGGCAAGGACGTGATGCCCGAGGTGAACGCCGTGCTGGCCAAGATGCGAGGCTTCACGGAGAGCGTACGCAGCGGAGCCTGGAAGGGGCACACGGGCAAGCCGATCACCGACATCGTGAACATCGGCATCGGCGGGAGCGACCTGGGCCCCACCATGGCCAGCCTGGCGCTGGCCCCATACTGGCAAAAGGGGATGCGCGCGCAGTTCGTGTCGAACGTGGACGGCGCCCACCTGGCTCAGGCCGTCGCCGAGGTGAACCCCGAGCAGACGCTCTTCGTCGTCGAGAGCAAGACATTCACGACGCAGGAGACGCTGCTCAACGCGCGGAGCGCCAAGGAGTGGCTGCTCGCGAAGCTCGGGGGCGACGCCGCGGCCGTGCCGAAGCACTTCGTCGCGGTGTCGACGGCGACCGAGGAGGTCGTAAAATTCGGGATCGACCCGAAGAACATGTTCGGCTTCTGGGACTGGGTCGGCGGGCGTTACTCGCTATGGAGCGCCATCGGCCTGCCGATCGCGCTGCTCGTGGGGATGGACCGGTTCGAGGAGCTGCTCGCCGGCGGTCACGCGATGGACGAGCACTTTCGCACGGCGCCCCTCGAGAAGAACGTCCCCGTGGTGCTCGGGATGCTCGGCGTCTGGTACATGAACTTCCTCGGCGCGCAGACGCACGCGATCCTGCCCTACGACCAGACGATGCGCCGGTTCGCCGCGTACTTCCAGCAAGGCGACATGGAGAGCAACGGCAAGCGCGTCGACCGACAAGGCCACATCATCGAGGACTACACGACGGGCCCGATCGTCTGGGGCGAGCCGGGCACCAACGGTCAGCACGCCTTTTACCAGCTCTTGCACCAGGGCACGCGCCTCGTGCCGTGCGACTTTCTCGCTCCCCTGGAGACGCATTACCCGCTTCCGGGAAACCACCACCCCGTCCTGCTCGCGAACTACTTCGCGCAGACGGAAGCCCTCATGCGCGGCAAGACGCCCGACGAGGCGCGCGCGGAGCTCGAGGCGCAGAAGCTATCGCCCGAGCGCGTGAAGGAGCTCGTCCCGCACAAGTCGTTCCCCGGCAACAGGCCCACGACGTCCATCCTGTTCACGAAGCTGACGCCGAAGACGCTCGGCATGCTCATCGCCATGTACGAGCACAAGATCTTCGTACAAGGCATCGTTTGGGACATTTTCAGCTTCGACCAGTGGGGCGTCGAGCTCGGCAAACAGCTCGCCAAGAAGATCGAGCCCGAGCTCGCGGCGAAGGGCCCCGTGTCGACGCACGACGCGTCAACCAACGCGCTCATCAACCGTTACAAGAAGCATGTCGGGAGACTGTGAGCGCCGACGTCACTGTCCGCCGGCGTCCGTAATCCCCGCGCCCGCGCCGCCGTCGAGGGGGCCGGTATAGGCGGCCGTCCAGGTGCCGCTGCACGTGCCCTCGTTTGCGATGGTCATCGACCACGTGCCGTTCACGAACGTCGCGGTGGTGCCGTCGTAGTCCGAATCGAAAGGGCCGTTGAAGGTGTTGCCGGGACCGCTGACGGGCATTCCCGTGCCGAGGTTGAGCCCGTAGTCACCGTTCGTGAGGCTCCCGGTGAAGACGCCCTCGCCGCAGTTCAGCATCCCCGACAAGTCCGCCGTCGCGGCAATGATCCCACCGGTGTTGGCGGCGAACGTCCCCGCGGCGATGTCGGTGCCCGTGCCCTCGCCGACCCCCGCCGTCTCGTCCTGCATCAGCGCGAACGACATCGTTCCCTTGACAGACAGCAATCCGCCGTCGGCCGAAGCGTCGGCGGCGCCGCTGTCGCCCAAATAGAACTCGCACGTGAAAGTGCCCGCGTAGTTTCCCGTCTTGCAGGTGCCGCTTCCCATGCCGCCGCTGCTGACGCTGAACGACGACGACGCCGTCCCGGTGCCCCCACTGCCGCTGCCCGTCCCGCCCCCGCTGCTCGACGAGCTGGAGCCGCCCCCGTCGTCGTCGCTGCCCCCTGGGCCTCCTCCGTTGAAGTTGCCCGAGCTGCTGCTGCCGCAGGCCAGCGCGAAGGTCGCCGCACCGGCGAGGAGGGACCAAGAGAAGATCGTGCGCATGGCGTACCTTGTGCCCTCCCGGCAATACGATGCTCCGGCGGCGCCGGAAGCCAGTGCACATAGAGTCGATGCGCGCCTCGTTCGCCCGTCTCAACGCAGTCGCGATCCTTGCGGGTGTCGCCGCGTTCGTGGCCCTCGAGGCGATGGCGATGTCCCTCTACCCGGGTGGGACCTGGTGGGATGCGCACGCGCGAGGCCATCGCTTCTGGCGAAACTTCCTTTGCGACCTCGAGTGGCGGGTGGCCCTCAATGGGAGGCCGAACCCCGTCGGCTCGAAGCTGGCCTTCGCGGCGATGGCCGCGCTCGCCCTCGGCCTCGGCCCGTTCTGGTTCGCCGCCGCGCGGGCGATCTCGAGCGGCGGCGAGCGAACCCTCGCCCGGGCGGTGCGGGCCTCGGGCGCCGTCTCCGTCGGGGGGATTCTCGTCGTGATCTCGATGCCGAGCGACGCTTTTGGGGCGGTGCATGGCGTCGCGGTGATCGCCGCCAGCCTCCTCGGCTTCGTCGCGGCCACCCTGGCCATCGTGGGCTTCATCCGGGCGCGCCGGAGACACGCCGCGTGCCTCGGCGTCGCCACGATGGTCGCGGCCGTCATCGACCTCACCCTCTATGCATCGCATTTCGTGACCCGTACCCAGGACACCCCCCTCACGCCCGGCGTGGAGAAGGTCGCCCTCGGCCTGCTCCTCGCCTGGATGGTCTCCGTCGCGGCCCTCCCGGAAAGAAGATCGGTCCCTCACGAACACGAACCGTAGGCCTTGACGGTAAGTGAACTCCCCGCCAATACTTCGTACACTAAAGATCCATCTTCGAGGGAACGGCCCATGTCCGATCTGCGTTTCGACAACCGCGTCGCCATCGTTACCGGCGCGGGCAACGGCCTCGGCCGATCCCACGCCCTCCTGCTCGCATCGCGCGGCGCGAAGGTCGTCGTCAACGACCTCGGAGGGGGCCACACCGCCGGCGGGAAGTCGTCGGCCGCGGCCGACAAGGTGGTAAGCGAGATCAAAGACGCGGGGGGCAGCGCGGTCGCCAACTACGACTCGGTCGAGGACGGCGCCAAGATCGTGCAGTGCGCCCTCGACACCTTCGGGCGCATCGACATCGTCGTCAACAACGCCGGCATCCTTCGCGACACGAGCTTCCCCAAGATGTCGCAGGAGGACTGGGACCTCATCTACCGCGTCCACGTCCTCGGCAGCTTCCGGGTCACGCAGGCCGCGTGGAACCACATGCGCGACGCCGGGTACGGCCGCATCATCATGACCGCGTCGGCGGCCGGCATTTACGGCAACTTCGGCCAGGCCAACTACTCGATGGCCAAGCTCGGCCTCCATGGCTTCGCCCAGACGCTCGCCATCGAGGGCAAGAAGCGCGGGATCCACACCAACACGATCGCGCCGATCGCCGGCAGTCGCATGACCGAGACGGTGCTGCCGCCGGACCTCGTCGCCGCGCTGAAGCCAGAGTTCGTGTCGCCCGTCGTCGCGTGGCTCTGCCACGAGGCGTGCGAGGAGAACGGGGCGCTCTTCGAGGTCGGCGGCGGCTTCGTCGGCAAGCTCCGCTGGGAGCGTGCCGCGGGGGCGCTGTTCCGCCTCTCGCGGCCGATGCTGCCGGACGCCGTTCGCGCCAAGTGGGGCGCGATCACCGACTTCAGCAAGGCGACGTACCCGACGAACGTCACCGAGTCGATGCAGCCGATCCTCGGCAACCTGGGGACGGCCAAGGGCAAGGGCGGCAACGAGTTCATCGACGTCGACGAGGCGCTCGGTTACGAAATGCCGCCCGTCACCAGCGCCTTCAACGAGCGCGACCTCGCCATCTACGCCCTCGGCGTCGGCGCGGCGAAGGACCCGCTCGACACCAAAGACCTCGCGTTCGTCTACGAGATGAGCGGCGACGGCTTCAAGATGCTGCCGACGTTTCCGGTGGCGCCGGCCCTCAAGGCGGTGTTCGACCTCGCCAAGGAAGGCAAGCAGGCGCCGGGCCTGCACTACGGCTTCGACCGCGTGCTGCACGGCGAGCAGTACCTCGAGATCCGGGCGCCCTGGCCTACGAGCGGCAAGCTCACGCAGCGGATCAAGATCAAAGACATCTTCGACAAGGGCAAAGGCGCCCTCGTCGTCAGCGGCATCACGACGACCGACGAAGCCGGACAGGAACTGGCCTACTGCGAGATGACGACGTTCGTGCGCGGCGCCGGCGGCTGGGGCGGCGAGCGCGGGCCGAGCGCCGACGTCAACGTGCCGCCGAGCCGCGCGCCCGACGCCGTGGTCGAGGAGAAGACAAGCCCGAACCAGGCCCTGCTCTACCGCCTCTCGGGCGACTGGAACCCGCTGCACGCCGATCCGGCGTTCGCCAAGAACTTCGGCTTCGAGCGCCCCGTGTTGCACGGCCTCTGCACGTTCGGCTTCGCGGCGCGGCACGTCGTCTCCAAGTTCGCGCCGGCGGGGGACTCGCGCTTCTTCAAGAACATCAAGGTGCGCTTCGCGAGCTCGGTCCTGCCTGGCGACACGCTGGTCACCGAGATGTGGAAGGAGAGCGACACGCGCGTCGTCTTCCAGACGAAGGTCAAGGATCGCGGCGGCGAGGTCGTCATCTCGAACGCCGCAGTCGAGTTCTACAAGGACCTCCCGAAGAAGGCCGACAAGCCCGCGGTGCAAGCTGCCGCGGCGCCCAAGGCAGGGGCGCCATTGACGCGGGACCAGTTCACGAGCGCCGACATCTTCACGGGCATCGAGGACCACGTCGCGCGCCACCCGGAGCTCGTGTCCAAGATCGGCAAGGTCTTCGTCTTCAAGCTGACGAACCCGGAGAGCGCGTGGACCATCGACGTGAAGAACGGCGCGGGCAGCGTCAAGCCGGGCGTGTCCCCCGCGGACACGACGCTGGAGCTGACGGACGCGGACTTCATGGACATGACGGGCGGCAAGGCCGACGCGATGAAGCTGTACATGGGGGGGAAGTTGAAGATCGCCGGGGATGTGATGGCTTCGCAGAAGCTCAGCTTCTTGCAGAAGGTTGACCAGGGGCAGGCGCTCGAGGCGATCACGAAGAGGAGGGGCGCGGGCGCGAACGGGGGCGCGGGCGCGGGCGCGGGCGCGAGCGCGAACGCGGGCGCGAGCGCGAACGCGAACGCGGGCGCGGGCGTGTTTGGGTCGGGGGATGTGTTTACGGCGATCGAGGATCACGTGGCGCGGAATCCGGAGCTCGTGGCCAAGGTCGGCAAGGTGTTTGTCTTCAAGCTGACGAATCCCGCGAGTGCGTGGACGATCGATGTGAAGAACGGGAAGGGAGGGGTCACCGCGGGGGCGTCGCCTGCGGACACGACTCTGGAGCTCAGCGACGAGGACTTTCTCGCGATGACGAGCGGCAAGGCCGACGCGATGAAGCTCTACATGGGGGGGAAGCTGAAGATCAGCGGGGATGTGATGGCCTCGCAGAAGCTGAGCTTCTTGCAGAAGATTGATCCGAAGCTCGCGCAGGAGGCCGTCGCCAGGACGAGGGGCGCGAACGCAAGCGCGGGCGCGAACGCAAGCGCGGGCGCGAACGCAAGCGCGGGCGCGAACGCAAGCGCGGGCGCGGGCGCGGGCGCGGGCGCGGGCGCGGGCGCGGGCGCGAACGCAAGCGCGGGCGCGGGCGCGATCTTCAAGGCGTTGGGGGAGCGGCTGGCGAGGGAGTCGGGGATTGCCAAGGAGGTCGGCGCCGTCCTGCAGTTCAACGTGTCGGGGGCTAGCTACGTGGTCGACTTGACGGGCGCGGGGAGCGTCCGCGAGGGCACGGACGCGAAGGCTGCGACGGTGATCAAGATCGACGCGGGCGACCTGGCCGCGCTCTGCAAGGACCCGACGCGCGCAGGCGACCTCTATCAGCACGGCAAGCTGCGCGTGGACGGCGACGTCCGAATCGCGCACAAGCTCGGCTTCTTGAAAGATCTCGGTTGAGGCGCCCCGCGCCAGCGACGACGAACGCTCCATCGAAAGCGGTGAATGTCATGGGACGACGAGTGAACGTGATCGGTGTCGGGATGATCAAATTCGCCAAACCCGGCGCGAGCGAGGACTACCACGTGATGGCGGCGAAGGCGGCGCACGCGGCGCTCGGGGACGCGAAGCTCCCGTACGAGATGATCGAGCAGCTCTACGCCGGATACGTCTACGGCGACAGCACGTGCGGGCAGCGCGCCGCCTACGAGGTCGGGCTGACGGGGGTGCCCGTGTTCAACGTGAACAACAACTGCTCCACCGGGTCCACGGCGCTCATGTTGGCCAAGCAGGCCGTCGAGGGCGGCGCGGCGGAGTGCGTGATGGCGCTCGGCTTCGAGAAGATGGAAAAGGGCGCCCTCGGTTCCAAGTACGACGACCGCGAGAGCCCCGTTTCGAAGCACGCGTCGGTGATGATGGACGTGCAGGGCTTCGCCCAGGCGCCGCCGACGGCGCAGATGTTCGGAGGCGCCGGGCGCGAGTACCGGTGGAAGTACGGCACCAAGCGCGAGACGTTCGCCAAGGTCAGCGAGAAGGCGCGCAAGCACGCGTCGAACAACCCGTACGCCCTCTTCAACCAGCGCCTCTCGGTCGAGGAGGTCATGGCGAGCGAAGAGGTGTTCGACCCCCTCACGCGTTACCAATGCTGCCCGCCGACGTGCGGGGCGGCCGCCGCCATCGTGTGCTCGGACGACTTTGCGAAGAAGCACGGCCACACGGCGCCGGTGTGGATCGCCGGCCAGGCGATGACCACCGACTACAAGTCGAGCTTCGAGAAGAGCATGATCAAGATGGTCGGCTACGACTTGACGGTGAACGCCGCCAAGAAGGTCTACGAGCAGGCCGGGCTCGGCCCATCCGACGTGCAGGTCTGCGAGCTCCACGACTGCTTCACGGCCAACGAGATCCTCACGTACGAGGGGCTCGGGCTGTGCCGCGAGGGCGAGGCCGAGAAGTTCATCTGGGACGAGCAGAACACGTACGGCGGGCGTGTCGTCACCAACCCGTCCGGCGGCTTGCTCTCCAAGGGGCACCCGCTCGGCGCAACCGGCCTCGCGCAGTGCACGGAGCTCGTCTGGCAGCTTCGCGGCACTGCCGACAAGCGCCAGGTCCCGAACGCCAAGGTGGCCCTGCAGCACAACCTGGGCCTCGGCGGCGCGTGCGTCGTCACGATGTACCGGAAAGACTGACGCTGGCGCCGTCGTGATGGCGGCAAACCTTTGCTGTCATCCCGAGCGGAGCGAGGGACCCCATGG
>Ga0302325_10001620_pt1 | contig 57013 bp, 49 predicted proteins | sample Palsa_T0_2_FD_201948 | JGI IMG/M metagenome (GOLD analysis project Ga0302325, IMG submission 201948) | Peat permafrost microbial communities from Stordalen Mire near Abisko, Sweden - Palsa_T0_2 | ecosystem: Environmental > Terrestrial > Soil > Palsa > Peat permafrost | place: Sweden: Abisko... | reverse complement strand
CTCAAATCGACGCCAGCCTGCAAATGCCACGTTGCGAATGTTGCGCGGAACTTGTGGAGCCAGAAATGTTCCGGGTTGAGCTTGGCTCTCTTTGCGACTGCCTGCAAGTCATCCAAGAAATTCATTTTGGGTTTGCACCCGGAAGTAGGGAACAGCAAATCGCATCCTGTCTTTGCTTTCGTCTTTGCCTTTTTTAGGTCTTTAAGCAGTTTCGCAGGGATGGGAATTTCACGCTCTTTGAATGTCTTTGGAGTCCAGCCGTATTGAGGCTTCCACCGAACTGTGACCGTTTTCTCTTTGAAGTTCACATCTCGCCATTCCGTGTACATCACTTCTTGCTCACGCATTCCTGTCATCAGGAAAAACGAATACCAAAGGCGCTCATCTGCATCGCAGACGGAAAACAGTGTGTCGAGTTCGTGTTTGTCGTAGGCTTCCGGCTCTTCTTCCGTGTATCGTGGCCAGTCTCCCCGCTTCACAATGCCAGAAATCCCCTGAGCCTTGAGAAAGCTCATCACGTTTGAAAACTTGTTCCAGCAGCTACGCGGGGATTGCTTTTTTGTATCGCGTAAGAAGGCGTGGAATTTCAGCATGTCCAGTCTGTCCAAATCTTCGAGATGAGTTTTTGAGGGGTCGAGGGATTCTCTGAAATATGAGAGGGAGGTTGTATAGGCAGAGAGTGTTTTCGGCTTTTTGGTGAGCCGTGTCTCTTCGATGAAATTTGCAATGGCTGTATCGAGAAGCCGTCCCGGCTCTACACTGCCTTTTGTTGGCACCGTAATGCCCTGAGCCAGCGCGTTAAGCTCTGCCTGCTTGCGAAGCCTGCGAGCGTGAGCCTGCGCAGCGTCTTTGCCCACGGAGAGCCTGTTGCGCTTGCTGCCGCCATACCACTCAATGTAATACGCGCCCTCTTTGTGCCTCTCTTCAGCGCCATTGATCCAAACCACATCAGGCTTGACGCGACCATTCGCAGACATGGCAACAGGGCAGTACCGCAAACCTGCCTCTGTAAGAACTCGTTTTGTAAGGTTGACTGGATTCATGCGCTAGATACTAGCACAATCGGTATCATTACAGGTATCAGTATGTTCTAAGTTGTTTATTTCCAGTGTATGGCGGAGAGAGTGGGATTCGAACCCACGGTACTCGTTAAAGTACACACGCTTTCCAAGCGTGCGCCTTAAACCACTCGGCCATCTCTCCGGAGGGGTGGTCTGTCTTCTTGAATTTAACATAGTGGCCTCTCCAGGCCGGGCCGCTCGCAACCGGGCTCAATGCCAGGTCGCACGCCGTGCCGGTGCGACGTGAAATCGTTTACTATGGGGGCCGGTCTGATTTATAGTTCGGGGTTGTTTGGCGCTTGGAGTTGAGCGTTTCCGCGACCCAGCAACGCATTGGCCAGCGTATTGAAAGGGGATTTCATGACGCATATTTCCCGTCGCGATTTGTTATGCTCCGGAGCGGCTCTTTCGGCTTCGTCGCTTTTGGCGCGCTCGGCTTGGGCGCGCACCGCCTGGACCCGGACCGCGGCTCTGCTGGCCGGTTCCGCTGATGCGCCATCGGCCGCGGCCCTGGCTGCCGTAGCGCCGCGTGAGCAGTTGCTGTTCGACTTCGGATGGAAGTTTCAGTTCGGCAATGGCAGCGATCCGGCGAAGGATCTCGGTTTCGGCTTCGGCCAGGGTGATTTTGCCAAGACCGGTGACTTCGATTTCGCCAAGGGCAAATTCGACGACTCCAAATGGCGCACAGTGAATCTGCCTCACGACTGGGCTGTGGAGCTGCCCTTCATCGACGACAAGGAGCAGACTTCGCATGGCTTCAAGCCGATTGGCCGGCGCTATCCCGACACCAGCGTGGGCTGGTACCGGCGCGAGTTCGAAATTCCGGCCGGCGACGCCGGCAAGCGGATTGCGGTCGAGTTCGATGGCGCGTTTCGCGATGTAATTATCTTCGTCAACGGCTGCTTCATCGGTCGCAACAACAACGGCTACGCGCCTTTCAGTTTCGACCTCACCGACTTTCTGGACTACGGCGCGAAGAACTACATCGTCGCGCGCGTCGATGCAGCATTCGGCGACGGCTGGTTTTACGAGGGCGCGGGCATCTACCGCCATGTGTGGCTCACCAAAACCGATGCACTGCACCTGGGCAAGTGGGAGAGCTATGTCAGGACCGAAGTAAGTGGTAACACAGCCAAGCTAAGTCTCGGCACAGTCGTTGTGAACGACGGGAACAAGCCCGAAGTGGCATTGGTGTCCTGGGTGATTTATGACGGCGACGGGAAGCTGGTTCCGAATGGAGCCGGATCAGAACATTCTGATCCGATTAAACCCGGCGAGTCTGCTCCCTACACTGCGGATTTGTCGCTTTCCAATCCCAAGCTCTGGTCTCCCGATGCGCCAAATCTCTACATTGCGGAGGTAAGCGTGAGTTCCGGCGACAAGACGCGGGATGCCGAGCGCATCAGCTTCGGAGTTCGTACCGCGGTCTTCGACGCCGACAAGGGCTTCTCATTGAATGGCAAGACCATCAAGATTCAAGGCACCTGCAATCACCAGGACCACGCGGGCGTAGGCGCGGCGCTGCCTGATCGCCTGCAGGTTTTCCGCCTCGCGGTTCTAAAGGAAATGGGCTGCAATGCCGTGCGTACCTCGCACAACATGCCCACGCCGGAGTGGGTTGAAGGTTGCGACCGCATGGGCCTGATGATGATGTGCGAGACGCGGCAGATGAGTTCGAATCCCGAAGGCCTGGCGCAGCTTGAGGTCATGGTCAAGCGCTACCGCAACTCGCCGTCGATCATTATCTGGTCCATCGGCAACGAGGAGTGGGAGTTGCAGGGGCCGATGGCGGAGCAGGGCGCGAAGATCGGCGCAACCATGGTGGAGCGCTGCCACGAGCTCGATCCCACGCGCGTGGTTTCAGCGGCCGTGAACGGCGACAACCAAAAGGGTGTCTCCGATGCGTTCGATATTATCGGCTTCAACTATGGCCTCGATCGTCCGGATGACTACCACAAAGAGCATCCCAAGCGGCCCATCTTCGGATCGGAAACGTCCAGCGCCATCTCCACGCGCGGATCGTACTCGACAGACCCGCTGCGCAACACCGTAACCAACTTCAACGGCGTGGTTACCTGGGGCGAGACGGCCGAGGAGTGGTGGAAATTCTACGGCACGCGCGATTGGGAAGCAGGCGGATTTGCGTGGACCGGCTTCGACTATCGCGGCGAGCCGACGCCCTACGGATGGCCCTCGATCAACTCACAGTTCGGAATCGTCGACATGTGCGGATTCCCCAAGGACACCTTCTATTACTACAAGGCGTGGTGGGGTAGGGAGCCCGCGCTGCATTTGTTTCCGCACTGGAACTTCGAGGGCAGGGAAGGCGACATGATTCCGGTATGGGTCTACTCCAACGCCGACGAGGTGGAGCTGTTCGTCAACGGACAGAGCCAGGGCAGCCAGAAGGTTCCGCACCTGGGTCATGTGGAGTGGAAGGTGAAGTACGAGCCGGGTTCGATTGAGGCGCGTGGATCGAAGGACGGCAAAGTAGTGATTACCGAGAAACGCGAGACCACCGGCCCCACTGTAGCGATCCGCCTCACTGCGGACCGGCATGAGATCAACGCCGATGGCGAGGACCTGGTGATTCTCAAAGTCGAAGCGCTCGACAAGGAAGGCCGCGCGGTTCCCACAGCAAATAATGCAATCGGCTTCAACATCTCCGGCGAGGGCAAACTGATCGGCGTTGGCAACGGCGACCCCAACTGCCAGGAGAGCGACAAGGAGCCCAGGCGGTCGCTGTTCAATGGGCTGGCGCAGGTTATCATCCAGGCCACCAAGCGGCCGGGAGAGATTCACATTGAAGCCGTGAAAGATGGTTGGGACGGCCCCGAGCTGACTCCAGCCAAGGTGACCATCACCACAAAGAGAGTCGAGCTGCGGCAGGCCGTCGCGTGGAGCCGCGGCCAAGGATAAGACAATGTTTTCCGGCCACAGTCGCCGCCAGCCCGCTAACTTGCTATCCTCGCGTAGCGAGGGCTAACTCGCCGCACTAAACCGAGCACGCATCACCACCCCTCTGCCAGTTAGATTGGAAAGATGATTCAGTCCAGCCCAGCGTGGCGAGCCGAACTGCGTGCCCTCATCACGCTCGCCGTTCCGGTCGTGCTGAGCGAACTCGGCTGGATGGCGCAGGGCGTAGTGGACACCGTGATGGTGGGCCGCCTTGGCCCGGCTGCCATCGGTGCTGTTGCCCTCGGCAACGCCGTCTTCTATACACCATCCCTCTTCGGCTATGGCCTTCTGCTCGGCCTTGACACACTGGTCTCTCAGGCCTATGGCCGCAAGGATTACGACGGATGCCACCGCTGGCTTGCGCAAGGCATTTACCTTGCCATCATCGTCGCGCCCATCACCATGCTTATCATCTGGCTGGCCAGTTTCGGCTACGCCCGTTTCGGAATCTCACCGTCCGTCGCTGTCCCCGCAGGCACGTACCTGCGCATTCTCAACTGGAGCACGCTGCCGCTGCTCATTTACGGCGGCTCGCGGCGCTACTTACAAGGCGTAGGTCAGGTGCGAGTGGTCACCGTCACATTCATCGGCGCCAACCTGATCAACTGGTTCGGCAACTGGGTGCTCATCTACGGCAAGTGGGGCGCACCGCGCATGGGCGTGGACGGCTCTGCCCTCTCCACAGTCGTTGCGCGAATCTTTATGGCCGTGGCGCTGATCGGCTTTGCCTGGCGTTACGAGCGCACGCGGGACCATCCGTTGTTCCGCCACTGGGCAGGCCCCAGCGTGGCCATGTTGAGGCAGTTGACGAGGCTGGGTGCTCCGGCGGCAGGGCAGATTCTGGCTGAAGTCGGCGCCTGGAACCTGGCCACTCTGGCCGCGGGCTGGCTCACGCCCGTGGCGCTGGCAACGCATCAGATCGTCCTCAATTACGCTGCTCTCACCTACATGGTGCCGCTGGGCGTGTCGGCAGCGGCGGCGGTAAGCGTAGGCCACGCCGTCGGTGCCGGAGACCCAGCCCGCGCTCGCCGCGCCGGATGGCTGGCCCTCGCCATTGGAACCAGCTTCATGCTGTGCGCTTCGGTGGTTTTCCTGGTCGCCCCGCGTCCGCTCATCGCCCTCTATACCACTGACCCCCAGGTCATGGCCGTTGGCCCGGCGCTGCTTTTTCTGGCTGCCCTGTTTCAAATCTTCGACGGCATTCAAACCGTCTCCACCGGCGCCCTTCGCGGCCTGGGAGAGACGCGTGTCCCCATGTGGGCCAACCTCGTCGGCTACTGGGTTTTCGGACTCCCACTCGGCCTGACCCTCTGCTTCGTTCTCAAATGGGGCATTTACGGCCTGTGGATTGGCCTCACCCTGGCTCTCGTGGTCATCGCGGCCACACTGCTGGTGCGATGGAACCGCGATTCGCTGCGTCTTGCCGCTCATCCGCACGCGTCCGGGAACATTTCAGCGGGTTGAATTTGCCCAAAGGGAATCCTTCGAGAACCGGACTGCCGCGATCTGCGTAAAGAAAGCCATGCATAACGGCACGCCACGCACCAAGCAGAGAGCTTCGCCCATCGGAATGAGCAAAAAAATGATCTTCCCGCTTACCATTCTTGTATGTTACAGTCAGTAACACTATGCCGTGTAACACTTGATTCGCGCCCGACTCGCCGGCCCGCAAGCCAAACCGGAGTCCCTGTCGACTATCAGGAGTCGGCGGTCTCCAATTTCAGCACCGGGCCAGGTTCACTCATCTTTATCGAGCATCGAAAGCATCACCATTTCCGCAGGCCCAACTCATCCGCTGGAGGCACCGATGGAAACACTGCTTCAAAACCTGCGCTACGCATCGCGGCAGTTCATCAAGTCGCCTGTATTCACTCTCACGGCTGTCCTTACGCTGGCTTTGGGCATCGGCGCCAATACCGCCATCTTCACCGTGGTCTACGCCACGCTGCTCGCGCCCATGCCGTACCCCGAGCCGGATCAGCTGGTGATGGTGTGGTCAAAGATTCAGGGCGGCCGCAACGGCATGTCCGCCGGCGACTTCACCGACTGGCAAAATCAAAACACCGTCTTCTCCAGCCTGTGCGCATTCACCGGCGGCAGTTTCAACCTGGCAACGAAAGATCAGCCGGAGTACGTGGATGGGCAATTCACGTCGCCCGGCATGTACAAAATGATGGGCGTGAAGTTTATTCTTGGCCGCGATTTTCTGCCCGAGGAAGGCACACTGGGCAGGGAACACGAAGTCATCCTGATGAACAAGCTGTGGAAGCGCCTCGGCTCCGACCCGCACATCGTCGGCAAAACCATGCAAATCGATGGCAATCCCTATACGGTGGTCGGCGTGCTGGCGCCGGGAGTGACCGACCGCCTGAACCAGGAACTCGTTGCTCCGCTGGCTTTCAAACCCGACCAACTCAATCATGACTTCCACTGGCTGCTGGCCATGGCGCGCTTGAAACCCGGCGTGACCATCAAGCAGGCGCAAGCCAACATGGATGCGGTTACCGCCAACATTGCCAAGGCGTATCCCAAGAGCGACACGGGCTGGGGCGCAATTGTTGACCCGCTGAAGAACGACTTCATGTCCAAAGACCGCATTCAGACACTCTGGGTTTTGCTTGGCGCAGTAGGCTTTGTGCTGCTCATTGCGTGCGTCAACGTGGCCAACCTGTTGCTTGCCAAAGGGACCACGCGGCAGAAGGAGGTTGCGTTGCGAGCCGCGCTGGGCGCCTCGCGCCGCAACATCTTCGCGCAGTTCCTCACTGAGAACCTGCTGCTTGCATTGAGCGGCGGCGTGCTGGGAATTGGCGTGGGCCTGGCTTGCCTGCGCGCTCTGGTTGCGGTCATGCCTGAGGGCACGCTTCCATCCGAGGCTGACCTGAGCTTGAACTTTCCCGTGCTGCTATTCTCGCTGGCCGCATCCGTGCTGGCTGGAGTGCTCTTCGGTTGCGCGCCTGCATGGTACGCAACCCGCGTCGATCCGGCTGAAGCGCTGAAGGAAGGTGGGCGCTCCGGCACCGGCGCTGGCCGGCATCGCCTGCGCAGGATTCTCGTCATCGGCGAATTCGCTCTTGCTCTCACGCTGCTAACCGGCGCAGGCCTTGCTATACACAGCTTCTGGAATCTCACCCGCGTTGACCTCGGCGTGCAAACAGAACATGTCCTCACGTTCTCATTGCCGGTTCCCGATGCACGGCCCAAAGACCCCGCGCGGATCACGGCCTACTACCAGCAGATGCTGGCCAGCATCAAGGCTGTCCCCGGCGTTCAGGATGCTTCCGTGTCCGTAGGCTTGCCGCTATTCGGGCCGGGCTTCGGCATGCCGTTCACCATTGCCGGCCAGCCGGATTTTGCCGACCCCTCGCAGCGGCCGCTCACCCGTTTCGGCATGGTCACGCCGGACTATTTCAAGACCTTTGGCATACAGGTCGAGCGCGGCCGCGCATTCACTGACGACGACAACGCCGCCAGCGTGCACGTGGCCGTGGTGAACGAAGAATTCGTGAAGAAGTATTTCAAAGGCAAGAACCCCCTCGACCAGCGCGTCAATGTCGAGGAGCTCATTCCCGGCGTGAACAAGCTGGGCCCCTACATCACCTGGCAGATTGTCGGAGTCTTTCACAACGTCCGCAACGGCGATTTCCGCGATGACAATCCGGAGATGGAGATTCCGTTCTGGCAGATTCCCTGGCCGTCTGCGAACTTCGGCGTCCGCACGGCAGGCGATCCCGAGCTTATGACCAAATCCATCGCCGCCGCAGTCCACACAATCGATCCGCAAATCGCCGTGGCCGAGCCGCGCACACTCGATGAGATGAAAAGCCTCGTGCTGTCCAGCGACCGCTTCACCATGATCCTGTTCGGCAGTTTCGCCGTGGTGGCCCTGCTGCTGGCGGCGGTGGGAATCTATGGGGTTATGTCGTTTACCGTCGCTCAGCGCGAGCACGAGATCGGCCTGCGCATGGCTCTCGGCGCCAGTCGAAGCAACGTGGTGAAACTGATCCTGAAGGAGGCGCTTCTGCTGGCTGCCGTGGGCCTGACGCTGGGAATCGCCGGCGCCTATATGGTGGGAAGAACCTTGCACAGCACCCTCTACGGCGTTGGTTCCATGGACTTTGTCGCCACTGGTGCGGTTGCGGTGGTACTTTTGACGGCCTCCATGCTGGCCAGTTGGGTCCCGGCCAGAAGAGCCGCTGCCGTCCAGCCCATGCAAGCATTGCGGTCGGACTAAACCAGCCGCGAGAGAAAGCCTGATCAACGAAAGATCTTTCTATATGATTGGTTGATCTGTCATCCTGAGCGAAAGGGGCCCCAAAGAAAAGGACCTGTCATCCTGAGCGAAAGGGGCCCCAAACGTTTTTCAGTTTGGGGGTGGTGAGTCGAAGGATCTGCGGTTGCTTCGTGTCAGCAAATACCGCCGCCCACCCTTGAGGCCTTGCCGCCGCCGATTCCCAGGCGCGTGGCGACATGCGCTGGCCTGGCCGATGCCATCCCGAGGATTAAATCTCCCACTAAATCATTGACATCAAAAGACATATGTCCCGGTGGGCCCAAAAAGCCACCCCCGCCCAGCGCCGCGCACGTGCCCCGCGGATGGCGCACCCGAAATACCCCTCGCTCTCCGGCCCAATTCCGGAACGGCCCCGCCTACCACTTTCGTCAGGACTCAAAGGGGTAACACGCGGGTCGCGAATTGGTACGCCGGATTTGAGAAGTGACTATAATCACAAGGGAGCGATTGCAAGTTTTTTCTCCGGCTTTTGCGTCGATGTCATGGGCATCAATTTGACTTCGATCAGGGTCAAATAGACCGGCGATTCACGCAAGTGAAGCCGCAAACAACAGAATTCTTTTGAAGGGAATCCCGCCACATGGCGACAGGCAACCTGGCCCTGGGTGAGTTCAAGGGCGCAACCAAACCACGCGCACGCGTGATCAACGACTTCAGCATCAATGTAGCAACGGTGAACGGGTCCGGCTCGCAATCCGCCAACAGCGTGCTGCTGAAAAGCATCTTCGGGATGGGGGTTCCAGTAAGCGGCAAGAACCTGTTTCCGTCGAACATCGCCGGATTACCCACCTGGTACACCATCCGCGCCAGCAAAGACGGCTACGTGGCCCGCAAGCGCGACGCCGAAGTGCTGATTGCCATCAATCCTGAAACCGCCAAGCAGGATACGCTCGATCTGCCCGTCGGCGGCATTGCCATCTACGAGGAGAACCTCAACCTCAAGCAGTATCGCGATGACGTCTCGTTCTATCCCGTCCCGTTCGACAAGATCACCGCGGCCATCTGCCCTGAGGCCAAGCTGCGCAAGCTGGTCAAGAACATGGTGTACGTCGGCGCGGTGGCGCAGTTGCTCACTATCGATCTTGCCGTGGTGGAGAATGGCCTGCGCAAGCAGTTCGCCAAGAAGGTGAAAGTCTTCGAGCTGAACTTCAACGCGGTCAAGGCCGGCTTTGACTACGCGGCGGAAAAGTTCACCAAGCAGGATCCGTATTACATCGAGCGCATGGACAAGACCGTCGGCAAAATCATCATCGACGGCAACGCCGCCTGCGGCATGGGCGCAGTCTTCGCCGGCGTCACGGTGGTTGCGTGGTATCCCATCACGCCGTCGACATCCGTAGTTGAAGCCACCACCGATTTGCTGAAAAAATTCCGCGTAACTCCGGAAGGCAAAGCGACCTTCGCCGTCGTCCAGGCTGAAGACGAACTCGCCGCAATTGGCATGGTGTTGGGCGCGGGCTGGGCCGGCGCGCGCTCCATGACGGCTACTTCAGGCCCCGGCATTTCGCTCATGGCGGAGTTTGCCGGCCTCGGTTACTACGCCGAGATTCCCGGCGTCATCTTCGACGTGCAGCGCACCGGCCCCTCAACCGGCCTGCCCACGCGCACCTCGCAGGCCGATCTGCTCTCCGTCGCTTTCCTTTCCCATGGCGACACCAAGCATGTCATTCTGTTGCCCGGCAATGTGAAGGAGTGCTACGAATTCGGTTATTCGGCCTTCGATCTGGCCGAGCGCATTCAGACTCCGGTCTTCGTGCTCAGCGATCTTGACCTGGGCATGAACAACTGGATGTCGGAGAAGTTTGCTTATCCGGACAAGCCTCTCGATCGCGGCAAGGTTCTCACTGCCGAAGACCTGGATCGCCTGGGCGGATTCGCGCGCTACAGAGACGTGGACGGCGACGGCATCGGTTGGCGCACGCTTCCCGGCACGCGTCATCCTAAGGCTGCCTACTTCACGCGCGGCACCGGCCACACGGAGACAGCAGCATACACCGAGAGGCCGGAGGATTACGTAGCAGTGATGGAGCGCCTGGCGCGCAAGTTCGACAATGCGCGCAAGCTGGTTCCGGCGCCAGTCACGGTGAAAAACGGTTCCTCGAATGTCGGCTTTCTCGCCTATGGCAGCTCGGATTTTGCCATCCGCGAGAGCATGGATCAGATCAAGAAAGAGTACGGCCAGGATGTGGATTACATGCGCATCCGCGCCTATCCGTTTGCGCATGAGATTCACGACTTCGTCGCCTCGCATGAGCGCGTCTACGTGGTTGAGCAAGACCGCGACGCGCAACTGGAGAGCCTGTTGAAGCTCGATCTACCTGCCGAGCAGGTGGTCAAGCTGCGCAGTATTCTGCACTTCAACGGACTGCCCATCGACGCGCAGACAGTCACCGAGGAGTTCGCTACCAAGGAAGGCCTAGGAGTCAACGCCGCCGAACACGTCGAAGATGTAGAAGTACACGAGGGCGCGATCGCTTCGTAAATGTCCGGGTGCGTAAATTTATGGGTGCGCCATCCATTCCGAGCTTTCTGCGGAATGGGTGGGAAAGCACGAACCAGGTTTCACCGCAGAAGGGAATTGGTAAATGGCAACAGCAGCACCAGCACCTAAACTGAATCACATCGGCCTCCCGGTCCTCGAATATCGCGGCGGCAAAACGACGCTCTGCGCCGGTTGCGGACACAACGCTATCTCCGAGCGCATCATCGACGCCATGTTCCAGATGGGCGTTGAGCCCGAGCGTGTGATGAAGATGAGCGGCATCGGCTGCTCGTCCAAAAGCCCCGCGTACTTCATGAGCCGCTCGCACAGCTTCAACAGCGTGCACGGCCGCATGCCTTCGGTCTCCACCGGCGCCATCCTGGCCAATCACACCATGACCACTCTGGGAGTTTCGGGCGACGGCGACACCGCCTCTATCGGCATGGGCCAGTTCGTTCACCTGCTGCGCCGCAATTTGCCCATGATCTACATCATCGAAGACAACGGCGTCTACGGCCTCACCAAGGGCCAGTTCTCGGCTACCGCCGACCTCGGCTCCAAGCTCAAGACAGGCGTCGTCAACGATCTGCCCGCCATCGACACCTGCGCGCTTGCGATTCAACTGGGTGCAACGTTTGTCGGCCGCTCATTCAGTGGCGACAAGAAGCAACTGCTCTCGATGTTGAAGGCCGCCATCGCGCACAAGGGCACCGTGATCCTCGACGTGATCAGCCCATGCGTCACCTTCAACGATCACGAAGGCTCAACCAAGAGCTACAAATTCATGCAGGACAACGACGATCCCATCAACGAAATTGACTTTGTCGCCAGCTTCGACGAAATCGAAGTGGACTATGCCTCCGGCGAGGTGTTTGAAGTCGAAATGCACGACGGCTCAAGCCTGCGGTTGAAGAAGCTGCACGAGGACTTCGATCCCACCGACAAAGTGCAGTCCGTTCGCACGCTGATGGAAGCCCACGCCAACAACGAAATCCTCACCGGCATTTTCTATATCGATACGCAGAAGCCCACGTTCATCGACCTGCTGAACATCGTGGACGAGCCGCTAGGCCAGCTTCCTGAATCGATGCTGCGCCCCCCTCAGTCCGCCCTCGAAGGTCTGATGGCCAGCCTGCAGTAGGGTCGCAATGACAAACGATGCGATGAGCGGTGATCGGGAAATCCTGATCGCCGCTTATCGTGAATTCAATGCGCGCCACATCGACGCCGTCCTGGCGCTCATGCATCCAGATGTTGTGTGGCCCAATGGCATGGAGGGTGGCTACGTGCATGGCCACGAAGGAGTGCGCGCCTATTGGACTCGCCAATGGGGAATCGTTGACCCGCATGTAGACCCATTGAAAATCGAAGAGGACCGGCAACGCCGGTCCATCGTCGAAGTCCACCAGGTAGTTCGTGACCTGAGCGGCAAGCTATTGCTCGACACCATCGTCCACCACGCCTACACCATTCGCGCAGGCCTCATCGAGCGCATGGAAATCGAATAGAGACGCAATCAGCTCGGGAATCTCCCCGGCCGCATTCACAGATCGTAGTTTCGGAAATCTTCAATAAATAAACGAACTGTCATCCTGAAAATAAATGAACTGTCATCCTGAGCGAAGCGTACTTCAGCGGAGTCGAAGGACCTGCTTCTCGGCCGGACAGTCAAAAACTCTCGTTCACCTGTCAGGTCAACCGTCACCGCATATTGTCTCGCCCATTTCGGCGCGGCTCAGTGCGCAGCAGCAGCAGCAGGCGGATTGATGCGCACGCCCATCCCATTGAGTTTCTTGCGCGCCTGGTCCGCTTCCGGCGTTTGCGGATGCCGCTGAATCAGCTGCCGCAGTTCGCGCACGCCTTGATCTTTCTTCTGCAGTTGCAGCAGCGCCAGCCCTTTCTTCAACTGCGCCGCGGGCGCCCTCGGACTGCCGGAAAACCCCTCCAGCACTGCGTTGTAGGCCTTCACTGCATCCGCGTAGTCTTCCTGGTGATACGCTATCTCGCCCAGGTAGAACTGCGCCGATCCCGCCAGATCATCCATCGGATAGTAGTGCAGCACATCCTGAAACTCGCTGGTCGCAACGTCGTAATGCGCCGCGTTGTAATCGCGTACGCCGGCCTGAAACGTCTCCTTCAGGGGAGGCGCGACGCTTGCTGCAGGCGCGCCGGCCCCGCCCTGCGGCTGAGCATTCGGGTCGGCTGGAGTCTGTCCCGCAGGCGTGGCTCCGGCAGCAGGCGCTTGCGCGGCCTGCAACTGCGCCTGCAAGTCCGCCAGCGACTTGTCCAGCTTTGCCAGGCGCGACTTCAGTTCATCGACGGAGTCATTCAGTGACTGCACCTGGCCGGAGACCGCGTCGAGCTTTCCGCCGGTAGCTTCACTCTGCGCACCGATCTTCTGCTGCAGCGCGCTGATGGTCGCGTTCATCTGGTTGGCGCTTTCCGCGGTCTGCTCCACCAGGTGCTGCATCACGCCGAAGCGCGCGTCCACAGTGGACTGCAGCCGCTGCACCATGTCCAGAAGCTGCTGCACCTGCGTTTGCAGCTCGATCATTTCCTTCGATGTAGCGTGCGCCGGCACGGGAATGGCGGTTAGCGCCAAGGCGATGGCCGCGATGGCGAGGAGGCGATTGCGAAAGGTCTTGGCTATCTTCATTGTGCACCTGTAAGGAATGAACTGACAGCATACAGCTGACAGATTACAGTTTACAGTCGTCGATGGGGCCTGGTGCCCCATCCATGAATCGTCCGCCGAGGCGGATGATTCATGGATGGGAAACCTCAGCTTCAAAACTGTTAGCTGTCAGCTGTGGGCTGTTAGCTGCCATTCTACCGGTCCAGCGTAAACCCGGCGCGCCGGTTCAGTTGCCAGCACTCCTCTGTGGACTCCGAGCAGAACGGCTTTTCCTTCCCATAGCTCACCACGCGGATGCGGTTTCCGGCCACGCCCGCGGTCACCAGCGCGTTCTTGGCGGCGTCGGCGCGGTTCTGCCCCAGCCCCAGGTTGTACTCGTTGGAGCCGCGCTCGTCGCAGTATCCACCGATCACCACTTTTATGTCAGGATGGCTCACCAGGAACGAAGCGTCCTTGGCCAGCACCCCCTGCGCGTCGCCGCGGATGTCGTATGCGTCGTAGTCGAAGAACGCGTCCTGTACTTGCGCCTTAAACTCATCTTCCTCGCTCAGGTTGCTGGTGGGCACGGTCACAACCGGCGGACCATTCACGGTCACGCGTGCAGTTGCATCCGCATTGCCGCCGGGCCCGCTGGCAACCAGGTGGTAGCTGGTCGATGTCGCCGGCGTCACGGTGCGTACACCGGAAGTTGGAACTGGCCCGATCCCGTCAATGGATACATTGGTGGCATCGGCGGTGCGCCAGGAGAGCACCACCTGGTCGCCGGCGGAGATGACCGGAGGGGTGGCTGTAATCTGCGCGGCGGGCGCAGGAACGTTGTTCTGCATGGGCGGAGCGGTCTCAGTCTGCAAAGGTGGCGCTTCCTTCTTTTTGCACCCTGCGACTGCGAGCAGTGAAACAAGCAATACAGCGGGAATCAAAGTGCGAAATCTAGCTTTCAAGGGACTACTCCTTCCGTAACTTCAACCTTAAAATGATAGTTCATCGAATCCGGGAGCGATGTCTCATGTTGGTCTCCGCGAACACTCTCCGGCATGTCCTGGGTCAACAGTTCATGCATCGGCCGGCCTTCCGGAAGCTCACTTCCAGCTCCAGTTGGGCATGGAGTTGTTGCCCCCCCGCGTGAGCTGCTGCTGGTGGGTTCCATCGGCGAGCATGGTCCAGATTTCTGTGTGGCTGCCAATGGTGCGTTGAAACACGATGTGGCGGCTATCGGGAGACCAGGAAGGAAAGTCGTTGCTGCCCGACTCGTGCGTAACCTGCAGGTAATCCTTGCTGGCCAGGTCGATCACGTGAATATCGTCGCCGCCCGGATCGCCCGGCCCGTATTTGCGATTCCAACTGAATGCCAGCAGTTGCCCGTTGGGAGACCAGGATGGCGAAACAGCATATCCTCCATCCGTAATGCGCTGCACATTCGAGCCGTCCACGTCCATGGTGTAAATCTGCGGCAGTCCGGTGCGTCCGCTCACCCACGCAATCTGCGCCCCCGTACGCGGGTTGAAGGTCGGCGCAACGTTCGGCCCTTTGAATGCCGTCAGCTTGTGCAGATTGGCGCCGCTCGAGTCCGCCAGCCAGATCTCAGGATTTCCCGTGCGCGAAGATGAGAACGCGATCTTCGACCCATCTGCCGACCATGCGGGCGACTGGTTGGCGCCTCCCTCTGTTCCCGCAGGGAAAGAGACGTAGCGATTGAGTTCAAGTGAGTACATGCGGATGGTCCAGCCGTCACGCCCCAGAGATGCGAATGCGAGGCGGGAGTTATCCGGTGAGATGCGCGGCGAGATGGAAATGGTGCCCAGGTGCGTCACCGGATGCTGATTCTGCCCGTCGTAGTCCATCACCCACACTTCTTTTGTGCCACTGCGCGTGCTGATGAAATAAATCTTCGTCTCGGCAATGCCATTGATGCCGCCACCCAGCCGCTCGATGATCTCGTCGGCAAAACGGTGCGCCATGGCGCGCGCCGATTCCTCGCTGGAGACGTCGTTGTATTTCTTGCCGAGAACCAGTGGATTCGCGGCGTTCCCGGCATCGTAGAGCCACGCGTCCACTTGCAGCTTGCCATTGGCCGCCGTCAGCGTGCCGAAAGCTACCATGGCCGCGCTTGCCGGCGCCTCTGCCCACTGCGACAGGATGATCTCCTGCGGCGACCCTGGGCTGGCCTGCGGAGACAGGCTCTTCGACACCAGGTCGAAGATGCCGGCATTGCCCAGGTCGGCGTAGAGCGTGGCGTCGAACACGGCCTTCAGCGTTGGAGTTTGCGGATCGCCGCCACCCGGCTTGAAATCGGCGGCGGCAATGCGGATGCGGTCTTTGCCCAGATTGGTGCCCGTATGAACCCAATCCTGGGCGGAAAGCTGGAGCGCGGCGAAGCAAAGCAGGAGAAGCAGGGAATGGGGGAAAATCCGAAAAAATACCTTCATGCGAAGAAAAGTCCTTCCTCGATCGGTTTGCAAACGTTCTTCCCCCACGTCAAAGCTGTCATCCTGAGCGAAGCGTACTTCAGCGGAGTCGAAGGACCTGCTTCTCGTCGCGCATTTTCACTGCCTAATGCGCAGATCTCAATACGTACAATCATAAGTGACGTCGAGCCATTGATCGTTCGATTCCCGCGGCAGATCGCCAAATGTGTCAACACGTTGCGTGGCCAGCAAACAAGACCGGTCGAGCGTCGGGCTGCCGCTGGCCGAGTTGATCTTGAAGCTCGACGGCGACCCATTGCGGCCCACCTTGAAGTAGATCTGCACCGTCGCTCCCTTGGGAGTGCGCGGGTCCACCTGGTAGCGATCCCAGTTCTGGCTCACTTTCAGTTTGATGCCGTTTACATACCATGGGAAACGGGTGCCGAAATCTCCGTTGGTCACGCTCACCGGCTGGTCCGCTGAAGCGGTCTGTGCAAACGTCGACCGCGACAGCTTGGAGCCGGCCTGCTCACCATATTGAACGCGGTTGTCCGGCTTGGGCGGCGGCGTCTTGGGCGTCTTCAACTGCTTCTGCTTTTCGAGCTTCTGATCCTTGCCCTGAATGGGGATGGCCTTTTCATCGACCATCTGTTTTGCTTTCGGCTCCGGTGGAGCGGGTGCGGGGCTCGGCTTGTCGGTCGGAAGCACATTGTCGGTCTTGGGCTGATCTGAGGGCAGCGGGATGGCAGCCGAGTCGAGCGAAACCTGAATCGCGCCGCCCGGCCCCGGCGCGCCCCAGCTATGGTGCAGCATTCCGTTCAGGTAGAGAAACAGCGGAATCCCGACGAGAATAAAGGCGTGCAGCAGCACAGACCCAGTGACAGGCGCAGCAACAGGATCGGGCTTCATCGCCCGCTCAAGCTGCCCTCCGCCATCCAGAACGCTATCCATAAACCCGTCCGAAACCCCACAAATTCCGGGTGCCCCATCCATCGAGCGTTCTTTGCCCGATGGGTGGGAAACCACGAACCTAAATCCGCGCCCTCGTCAGGAGCGCAAATAACCCCTGTCATCCTGAGCCCCAACCCAAGAGCTGTCATCCTGAGCGAAGCGTACTTCAGCGGAGTCGAAGGACCTGCATTTGTTCTTCGTTCTCAACCCGCCTCTGATCCTGTCATCCTGAGCGAAGCGTTCTTCAGCGGAGTCGAAGGACCTGCTGTTGTCCTTCTCTACACGCCCCACCCCTATTTCCCGCCACTCCCCTCCAACGGCTGCGTCACAATAGAGACGTTTGTAATCCCCGCCTGTTTCACCGCATCCATCAGTTTGGCGAACACGCCAAAAGAAACCGCCTCATCGGCGCGCAGATAAATGATCTGGTGCGCCGGATCGGCGCCCTGCTGGCGCAGCCTCTCCGGCAACTCATGAATATTGACCTGCTTGTCACCCAGAAAAATCTCCTGATCCTTGTTGATGGTCAGCACCACCCGCTGCTCGGTCACTTCCTTCACCGTGCGCGTCTTGGGCACCGACACATCGATGCCCGACTGCAGCACCGGCGCGGTGATCATGAAGATGATCAGCAGCACCAGCACCACGTCCACCAGCGGAGTAACGTTGATCTCCGCCAGCGAACTGCGCGTCCTCCCGGTGCTGCTTGTAAACGCCATCGACTACCTCCCAGGCAGCGGTTCGGGGCCACCAGATCCGGCGAGGCCGGCCCCGGCCGCGCGCGGCGTCTGCGCAGCGGAACGCACCGGCATCTCTTCCAGCGAATTCAACAATTCACGGCAAAAGTCGTCCGTCGCGGTCGCAAACACGCGGATGCGCGCGCTGAGCTGGTTGTAAGCGATCAGCGCTGGAATGGCCACGAAAAGCCCCGCAGCCGTGGTGATCAGCGCCTCTGCGATACCAGGAGCCACGGCCCGCAGCGTTGCCGCGCCCGCCGTCCCCAGACCGCGGAAAGCATCGAGGATGCCCATCACCGTGCCAAACAGCCCCACATACACGGTGGTCGAAGCAATGGTCGCCAACCCGGTCATGCGCCGTTCAAGATTGGTAACTGCTTCGCTCGCGGCCGTCTGCGCCGAGCGCTCCAGCGGGGTCAGGTTGCGCGGCGGACCCGATCCGCCCGTCTGCCGCTTGTAGGTCTCATACACGTCTTCAAAAACCTGCGCCAGCGGGCTCGCCTTGCAGTCCGTCGCCAGCGTGACAATCTCCTGCAGGCGGCTGGCCTTGCGAAAGCCGCGGATGAACCGCCGCGTCGCCTTGGTTGCTTTGCCGAACGTGGATATCTTGCCCAGAATCACGGTCCAGGAATAAAGACTGGCAAAGAGCAGAAGAATCAGCACCGCGGTGGCTACGGGGCCAATATTACTGAGCAGTTCCATCATCGAGCCGGGCCCCTGCGTACCGGACGGGGCGGCGCCACTGTCAGCCTGCACTGCGACGAGGAAGGCAGCAGTAAGAATCGTCATTCACCTCAATATTTACGGTATCAGACGGGCAAGCGCCTTCCAAGTTATCGATATGGTGCGCGGCGCGAACTGGAATCGAAACGGGCCTGATTGCGCTTACACCCGCGTGATCATCACCGAGGTGGCTTTCATCAACGCCGCAGCCGTCTGCCCCTTGCGCAACTGCATCTCCCGCGCCGCGTCCGCCGTAATGATCGAGGTAATCCGCTGCTCGCCGATGGCCAGCACCACCTGCGCCAGAATCCCGCGAATCTTCACTTCAACAATGGTTCCCACCAGCTGATTGCGCCCGCTGGTCACGCGGAACCGCTCCCGCGACTGCACCCGCTTGCTCTCCGGCTTGCCTTTGCCCGCGTTGCTCGACAGGGGAGCCAGCGCGCTCTCGGGAATTCGATGATGTCGCCCTGGCGTCTTCACGGTCTTCAAGGTGCCCGCAAGGATCCACTTCTTGATGGTCGCGTAGCTGACTCCGACTGCGGCGGCGGCCTCGCGCGGTGTGAACAGATGCTCCAGATTGGCCATGGGCTGCTCCTTCTTCAACTCCAGTCTTGGCATCCAGAGTATAGGCGCGGACGCGTGGCGGGGAATATGCCTGTTTGCTTCCGGCCGATTTCGCATCTCGGCAGATGTAGCGAATGTACGACAGCAGACCGCATAAAAACAGGAAATATAATCGTATAGTATCGATTTATGAGAATACTCACGACACCCGCGACCCTGAGTGGCCTGCTTGCCGCCGGCCTTCTCGCGCTTCCCCTCAACTTTTCTGCCCAACAGATGCAGCCGAAGACCCCCGACCCCTGCACGAGCCCCCACGAGTTCGCCACTACCGATTGCGCGCTGACCTGGCACGGCATAACGCTGTATGGTGCGTATGACGCCGGCGTCGGCTGGGTCAGCCACGGCTTACCGGAAAACGGCTATAACTATGAAGGCGAATCTCTGGTGAACCGGAACGGTTATCAGCATCGATTCCTCATCGCGCCCAACAACCTGCAGCAGACGGGCCTGGGAATCCGGGGCAAGGAAGAGTTTCTACCTGGCTGGTCCGTCGTGTTCAACGCTTCAACTGGCATCAATCCGCAGTCCGGCCTGCTCGCCAACGCGTCAGCCACCCAATTCATCAACAATGGCCTTCCCAGGAGCAGCTATTCTGAGGCCATCGACGGCGCGCGCGCGGGCCAACCCTTCAATGACGAATACTACGCGGGTGTATCGTCCAAGCATGTCGGCACGCTTACGTTCGGTCGTCAGCGCTCTCTCGGCACCGACACAATGCTTCTTTACGATCCGGCCGGCGGGGGCTATGCCTTCTCGTACATCGGGTATAACGGCACCATGGCCGGCGGCGGCGACACCGAGGACACCCGTTGGGACGATGCCTTGAAGTATCGGCTCACCTATGGCCCGGCCCATTTCGGCGCGATGTATAAATTCGCCGATGGTAATGGCGGTTGCTTCTCGGCCTCCGCAACCTGGACTGCGGCCAACTGTACACCGGAATCGGCGCATAACAACGCTTATGGATTTGACCTCGGCGGAAACGTCGGCAAGTTTTTCGCCGACCTTGTCTTCCAGCATTACAACCAGGCGATCAGCGTATTGAACCCCTTGCTTGGGCCTCAGAGCCTGTCGGCTCCATATCAGTCGACCACGAATAGCATCAATACAAACCCCATCACCGGGACCAATCTGATCGGAACGACCAACACCGTATACGGCATCGTCACCGACAACAACGCAATGATGGCCACTGCCAAGTATTCGTCGGAGCAGTTCAAGGTCTTTGCCGGCTACGAATACATCTGGCAAAATAACCCGGCGAACCCGTTGGGCGTGGGCGCATCAGACCAGGGCGGCTACATCATGAGCGGAGTCGAAGACAACAATCTTGATTCTGAAAAGTTGGTGAATATCTGGTGGACAGGCGCGAAGTACACCTACAACAAAAAAACCGACGTCACCGCTGCCTGGTATCAACAGCGGCAGAATGACTTCCGTATTCCGCCAACCTGCTCGACCAACCCTAGTATCGGTAATATGCGCGCGTCCTGCGCCGGCACCCTCAACGAAGGGTCGCTCTACCTGGACCATCACTTCACCAAGCGCTTCGACTCTTTTGCCGGAATCGCGTATTCCTGGGTAAGCGGCGGTCTGGGCATCGCCATTCCTCATGGCCCCGGTGTCCCATATAACTCTGACAACAACTTTGCTCCGACAGTCGGTAGTCGTTTCGCCTTCTGATCGAAGCGCCGGTCTCCACTGGCTGCGGAAAAGCTCGTCGGAAGCGGCAAGAAGTGTCAGGACACGACTTCAGTCGTGCCGCGAGTGCCCCAAATTTTGTGCGGGCTTTAGCCTCTGCGGGCATTTCCGCTCGCATTTGAACTTGGCCAACCCCTTTTTCCGCAGACTGTCCAGACCGGCTGTCCTGAAGGCCTCCTGGCCCTCAGAGACTTCCCCAGACCTTCAATTCTGGGTTGTCGCGCTGTCCGCCTCTCAATTCAGCGCCTCATCCTTCTTCACTTCGAGCGTCGAATTCACCATGTGCAAATGGATCGGCAGCCCACCCACCGCCGGCGCAGCATCCCGCGCAATTTTCTCGAAGCTTGCTACCATCGCAGGATCATCCCATGCTCCGTCTGCAACCACAAACGCGAGTGACGTTCCATCGGACTGTTTTGAAAGAAACACGTCGAATCCCTTGTCCACAAAGAAGCCGTCGGTCTTGAGCACCTGCCCCAGCGCCTGGGCCTGCGCCTGTGTCGCCAATCCGAGATAGTAGATGTGGTCATTTCCAAAAGTCACCTTGCCCACAGTGGTTGTGTTCTTCACATCGCGTTCCTTGTTCACTAAACGCACTGCAATGGGAAACCCGCCAATCGACGGCGCAACCGCGCGCGCAATCTCGTCGAATCCTGCCACCATGTCGGGCTTGTCCCAGAAGCCTTCCTTCACCACAAACGAGAGAACCGTACCGCTTTGTCCCTTGTCCAGCAGTACCGTAACGCCCTTGTCGGAGAAGTAGTCCATCGACTTCAGCTGGTTGCCCAGCGCCGTCGCATCCGCCTGCGTCGCGGAGCCGGTGTAATAGACTTCGTCCTTGGTGCCGATAACCACTTTCGGGCCATCGCCGGTCGTCAGAGCGCTTATCAATTTGGGAAACGATATTGCCGCTCCGACGATGCCGAGGAGGATGGCAAGAAACAGAATTCCCAACCCGAATGCGAGCCACTTCGATCCCAACTTGCCACCGCGCCGCACATGTTCGGCTACCGCCGGTCCCTGCATTTTGCGCGCAAGAAATATGGTCGCGATCAGCAGCAGAATGCCGAAGATTGAAGCACCCCCATTCGGAATATTCCATCCGGCCAGGATTGCCAGTCCGGTCACGACGATTGCCGCGAGCAGCACCAGCAAGCCTCGGCCCGTTCGACCCAGCCGTCCGTCGTTGACAAGCATCAGCGTGGCTCCAGCAACAGGCGAACCGAAGAGCGTGGCTAGCGCGACCGAGCCCGGGTCGAACAGCTTATAAGGCGGTGCCGGGGCCACGGCTTGCGTGTCGAAAGTGGATGCCTGGGGAATCTGCGGGATCGATGACATGGGTCTCTCCTTGGTCTTCCGGACCGGGAACTTCGATACTTTGACCCGGATGGTTTCACTTGGTACGCGCCACCGCGCAGACAATTGCCTCAACCTGCCCAATTCGGATTGTCAGCCCCCAATCCGCTCGCCTACCATATTCCCAGCCGTCGATCGATCTCCAAGAGGGAATCCCAGGAAGATGCTTGTTGAGCTGCGCGCAGAAAACTATGCGGTGATCGACCACGCCATTGCTGTCTTCGGTCCCGGCCTGAACCTGCTCACCGGCGAAACGGGAGCAGGGAAGTCGATCCTTGTGGATGCGCTGGCGCTGCTCATGGGCGGCAAAGCCTCCGCGGAAGTGGTCCGCCACGGCGCGGACAAAGCCGTCGTCGCCTGCGTCTTTGAAGCAACTCCGGGCGCCGAAGCAATCCTCGAAGAAAACGGCATCGACGCCGAAGGCAATGACATCATCCTGCGCCGCGAAATTCTCTCCACCGGCAAGGGCCGCGTCTTTGTGAACAACCAGCCTGCCACCGTTGCGGTGCTCAAGCAACTTGCACCGGAACTCGCTCTGGTTCACGCGCAGACAGAGACGCTCACCAGCTTCGACCAGGCGCAGCAGCGCATTTTGCTCGACCGCTTCGCAGGCATCTCGACCGACGCCGTCAGCGAAGCCTACACCCGCTGGCGCACAGCCGAAAGAAAGTTGAATGAGCTGGTCGAAGGTGAGCAAGACCGTCTGCACATGGTTGACCTGTGGAGCTATCAGCGCAAGGAAATTGAAGACGCGCATCTCGAATCCGGCGAAGACGAAGCGCTGGCCACCGAAAAGCGCGTCCTGGCCAACGCGGAAAAACTCTACGCCGCCGCCATAGGCGCATTCGAGCAACTCTACGAAGGCGGTGCATCCGCCGAAGTCGCTCTCCGCGCCGCCGTGCGTAACGTGGAAGAGCTTGCCCGCTATGACAGCCGTTTTGCCGAGTCCGCGCAGCAGTTGGAGTCGGCGCGCGCGACGGTGGGGGATGTGAGCGCGAGCCTGCGAGATTATGCCGAAGGCATTGACGCCTCGCCCGAACGGCTGGGAGAAATCGAAGATCGCCTCGCGGCGCTAGACCGTCTCAAGCGCAAGTACGGCAAGACCGTAACCGAGGTAATCGAATTCGGCGAAGAAGTCGCACGTAAGCTTGCTGAAGTCGAAGACAAGGACGAAAACCTGAAAAAACTTCGCGCCGATCTAGACGCAGCGGCCAAAGCCTATCGAACCGCCGCGGCCGCGCTGCACATCGAACGCAAAGCCGCTTCAACAAAGCTGGCCAAGCTCGCCGAAGCGCAGATCAATTCTCTGGCCATGAAGGTCAAATTTGAAATCGACATTCAGGCCGGCAAGAATGAATCGGAGTGGACCGCCTCCGGCTGGGACGTCGTGGAATGCCGCATCGCCACCAACCCGGGCGAGCCGCTCAAGCCGCTCAATGAAATTGCCTCAGGCGGCGAGATGTCCCGTGTCATGCTTGCCTTGAAAGTCAGCGTGGAAGAAGGTGCGTCCAAGCCGAAAAAGAAATCCGCCACGCCCCGCACGCTGGTCTTCGACGAGATCGACATTGGCATTGGCGGCCGCGCAGCCGAGGCCGTCGGTCAGAAGCTAAAGGCCCTCAGCAAAGGCCAGCAGGTGCTGTGCGTCACGCATCTGCCGCAGATCGCCGCCTTCGCCGACCAGCATTTCCTCATCGACAAGCGCGAGACAGCCGGCCGCACGAAAATGCAGGTCCTGCTGCTCGACGACCGCGCCCGCACTCACGAAGTGGCCCGCATGCTCAGCGGCGCCAAGGTGACGGATACAAGCCTGCAGCATGCCGGCCAGATGATCGCCGCCAGCCGGTAAACGCCATTGGGCGTAACGCTTGGTTCACGGCGCCGGAATCAGCTCCGTCCAGCTCTCGCGCACCGGGTCAACCACGCCGTTGGGATCGAAATTCGGACTGTCGCCCAGCACCACGCTGCTCTTGTCCGACGAGATCCAGTTATGCGTGTATTGGTTCGAGGTTTCGATTTTCTTTCCCGTCGAAGGGTCGATGAAGTCCTGCCGGTTCAGCGAGTCAAGCACCTGCAGGTGCGAGGCGTGATCGGTCGCGTCCTGGGTGGCGCGGTCGGCGGCCATGGCGTGATCAAAGCTGCTCTGCTGGCTTTGCTGGAACTGCTGATTGCGAGCCTTCATGCCCGCTGTCACGTCCGCAAAGTGCTTCTGAATTGCCGCAAACTGCGCGTCACTGGCTATCTGATACTGCTTAAAGGCGGACTGCATCCGATCCGAAATATGCTGGTCCCAGATCTGGTTGACCTTTGGCGGGGGCGGCTGGCTGGCAAGCAAGGCATCGAGTTGTCCTTTGGGCGCACGTTTGAATACTGTTCCATGAATGCTGCACATGCGCCGGTTCACCGCCGGCCGATGCATAGCCGGGTACGCCGGCATCGAGCTCTCCATGCAATCGAGAAGGGCGTACAGCATCTCTTCCATGGGCTGATCGCCGATCTTGTATTCCACCCGCACGCGCGCCGTATCCAGTAAACGATGGCTCGGTCCTACCCCATTCTGGTTCGCCTGCCGCTGCGCGTTCGCCAGGGTCTGCTGCATCTGCGGCGTCGGCGGCACAAGCTGTACGTTGGTCGCATCCGGATGCATGTTGGGCACGGCGATGTTGAGCAGAAATACCGCTGCTGAGTTAATGGCCATCGGAGCGCACTTTGGTCCCGCGGGGTTGCTGCCGTCGCTGGCCCAGTTCCATCCGGCGCCAGGCAACTGCCCAATGGCCGTGTAGCCATCGGGCGCGAGCACCGTATAGGACAGTCCATCCGCCGCAATGTTGGGCCGATAGCAGCCTCCGGGCCGCAGAATGAGGCCCACGGCCCTCCAGCCGGAGGGGACAGGCACGGTGAACGCGGTTTCCCCAAGGCCGGGGTCTTTGATGTCCATGGTGCGGCCGCCGCTCCACGAGATGTTCTGTGGCGTCCACGATGCATTCATCGCATGCGCCCCGCCGCTTTGGGAACTGTTGTGCTGCTGGCTGAAACAGCCGACCACGCCCATCAGCAGCAGTGCTGCCGACCCACTCAAAATTGCGCCTCTATGTCTCATCGCGACCTCTCTGATCTGCATCCCGCCCTCGTCGTGCAACTGAAGATTGCCGCATAACTCCGTCATTCGTGAACAATTTCAGCTGCGAAGAGCAAAATGGAAATCAAATGCATTGCTCTTCTGACTTGTAGGCGTCAAGGCGCGGCAAAATGCGTCATCGAGTGGCAGACAGGGTTCGAATCGGATTAGGGAACGAAGTCGGAATCAGGAAAGGCTCGCCCACCGTCCCTTATCACTCCGGCAACTTTGGTAACTTCCAGGGCTTCTTCAGCTTCTTGTATTGCGCCGCAGGCAACTGGACAAGCAGCGGGACTTTGCCAGGGTCAAGCCAGGCAAGAATGGGCTCGAGCTGCTCCTGCGGCATGGCGGTGCAGCCGGCAGTTCCCGAGCTGGGACCGCTCCAGACGTGTAGAAACACGCATGACCCAACACCGGGAACCGTCGGATTCACGTTATGGTTAATCACCGCGCCCCAGCGATAGGCAACGCCCTCGCTCGCCATCTTTTCCGAGCTGTTCCAGTCCGGCGTCACAGTCGCGCGATCGACTATTTGGTTGTAGAAGTGAGAGGCTGTGTCATCCACGCACTCCACCGTCGGGGTGAGCGGGATGTAGGCCAGCTTAAGCCCCGGCAGCGCCTGCACCGCATAGCCAAACCCGGAACCGATGCTGAACGCGCCAGCCGGCGACTTTCCGTCGCCTTCCTTCTTGACCGGATCGGTTGGGTCAAACACGCCGGGCGTGTCTGTCGCGATAACTCCCGCGCCCCACCCCATTCCCTTTTTCCCCACCACAATCGCCACCGAATCGCCGACAGGCTTCCAGCGTTCCCCGGCGCGTTTGCGCTCATAGCGCTGCAAGCGCCCCGGCACCGTGTTCCAGTTGGGCGTAGTGACCACGATCAGCTGCAATGAAGTGCGCAGCGGCTCTTGCGGATGAGCAGCGCCAACCAACGCGAGATACATCGCAAGCGCGCCGCAGATCAAAATGCGGAATGGACGAAGCGTGGCCATGTTCTGATTTTCCAAGGTGCTCCAGTACTGCTAACCCTAGCATAGCCGTCGTACGCCGCTCAAAATCTTGCAACCGATTCCGCGCACCCCATCGTTAAACGCTTCAAGGCTCCGAATTCTTCCCACGATATATTGTTGAATGATATCCGCAAGCGTCTTTGCGTTCATTTCGCTCGAAGATCTCTAGGGGGAGAGTAGAAGCAGATGAAGCGTAGTCGGCTTATCTGGATCCTCGTCGCGATCCTGGTGCTTCTTTTCTTTACGATCCGACCCATTGTTGGCTGTGCGCTCCGTCAAGCATTCAGATCCGTCAAGCATTCAGATCAGCTGTAAACAGTGGGGATTCGCACCGAACCTGGCTACGAACCTGGGTGCCCCATCGGGGTACCCTCTGGGTCGCAGGTTTTTGTTTTCTGCCAAGGGTGGGAAACCTCAACCCCATACCAGCCCGCAAGTAAGATTGTGTATTGCTGATGAGGTCTCCATGCGCGCTTCCGGCCCATTCTTTTCGCTCTGCGCAGCAGCAGTTCTATTCGCCAACTCCGCCCTGGCCTTCGCCAGCGAACAGCCCGTCAAAATAGTAGCCGACCACGCTCTGCCCATTGCAACCCCCAAAGGCAAGAGACTGTTGCCGATCTACATCACGCTGGATGGGCAATTCATCGATTGGACCCAGCCTCAGCCCGCAATCACGCGCGCCTTGATCATCGTGCACGGTCTGGAGCGCAATGCCGAGCAGAACCACCGCGCTGGCATGCGCGCCATTCGCAATGCGGGCAGCGCGGGGAAGGGAACGCTGCTCATTGGCCCGCAATTTCTGGAGCAGGTGGATGCGCAAGCTCACAGCTTGCCCGGGAATGTGTTGCGCTGGACCGAAGGGTCCTGGATGGCCGGCGGAAATGCGGAGAATGCCGCGCTAAGCTCCTACGATGCGATCGATGAAATCCTCACCCGTCTCGCCGACAAAAAGATCTTTCCGAATCTGAAGACGGTAGTGCTTGCCGGCCACTCCGCCGGCGGCCAGTTCGTGCAGCGCTACGCCGCCGTCGGCCATTGGGGTGATGCCCTTGAGCACGCCGGGATACCCATGCGTTACGTCGTCGCCAACCCCTCGTCGTATCTCTACTTTTCACCGGAGCGTCCGGCCCTCAAGCCCGCGGGCGAGTTCACCTTCGGCACCCCTTCGAGCTCTTGCTTCGGCAAATACAACCACTGGAAGTATGGATTGCTGGACCCTCCGCCCTATGTCGGTTTGGTCGCGCCGGCGGATGTCGAGCAGCGATACGTGAGCCGCGAGATTATTTACCTGCTAGGAACTAAAGACAACGATCCGAACCATCCCGAGCTGGATAAGAACTGCGGCGCAGAGGACGAAGGTCCGCACCGCTTCTTTCGCGGCGAGGCGTTTTTCAAATATCTGCAGACACGGCATCTTGAGTTGCTTGCCGACGGAGCCCGGCAAAAGCTCTGGGCCGTTCCCGGCGTGGCCCACGACAACGACGGGATGTATAACTCCGAATGCGGCCTGGCCGCGCTGTTCGATCTCGGCGCCTGCACAACTCCGATCCGCGACCCCAAGCCTTGAGAAAACGTTCGTACGGTGGCAATTTGTAATTCCATAGGCGAGTTCGCCGCCAACACCGAGACTATCCATCAAGACTGGAATCTCTTAAGGGAACCGCATCGCGGTTTATCCGCTGTAACTTCGCTCCATGCATTGGTATACTGGATGATGTGACCACAACCCTGCTTGATTCCATCTCGAACGGTACCCACGCCGGGACTTCCCCCAGTCAGAAACGGGTGTTGTTGCTCAAGCCGCGAGGCTTTTGCGCCGGAGTGGTGCGGGCGATCGACATTGTAAAGATCGCTCTCGAAACCTTTGGCGCGCCCATCTACGTCCGCCGGGAGATTGTGCACAACCGCTATGTTGTGAACGAGTTGGCTGAAAAGGGCGCGATCTTTGTCCATGAGATCGACGATGTGCCCGACGGCCAGCGAGTCATTTATTCGGCCCATGGCGTGTCACCTGCGGTTCGCGAGCGCAGCAAAGGCCGCGGGTTGAAGGTGATTGACGCGACCTGTCCGCTGGTGACCAAGGTGCACATCGAAGCCGTCAAGTTCGCCAAACAGGGCTACTCGCTGGTGCTGATCGGGCACCGCGATCACGACGAGATCGAAGGCACACTCGGCGAAGCACCGGACGTGACGCAAGTGGTTTCGAATGTGGCTGAAGTGGCTCAGTTGCAAGTACCGGACCCCAACCGTGTCGCTTATCTGACCCAGACCACGCTCAGCCTGGATGAGGCGCGCGACATTATTCACGCCCTCAAAGAGAAGTATCCCAACATTGCTGGACCGCACTCGCAGGACATTTGCTATGCCACGGAAAACCGCCAGGTTGCCGTGCGCAACGTGGCGCACAATGCAGGCCTGGTGCTCGTGGTGGGATCGACCAACAGTTCGAACTCCAATCGCCTTGTAGAGGTCTCGCGGAATCTTGGGACGGTGGGTTATCTCATTGATAACTCCCAGGCAATCGACCCCAAGTGGCTCCTGGGCGTGGACACGGTCGCGGTAACCGCCGGAGCTTCGGCCCCCGAAGTGCTGGTCGAAGACGTGGTGAATTATTTGCAACAGAACGGTTTCAACAGCGTCGAAGAAGTTGAGGTAATGCCCGAGAATGTCCGCTTCGGCCTGCCTCCGGAGATTATCCAGGCGATCGGCAGCGCAAACGGCGCGCAATCGCTCCCGGTGAACTAAAAGCAAGGACTAAGGGACCAGCAACATAGGGACTTGGGACTAAGGGCTAGGGATTCAACGGGTTCTGAGGCGTTTCTAATCGAATGAGTAATCAGCAAGGCAAGAAACAATCTGCGAAGGCCGGGGCCGCGGCGGTTCAGTCTGCGACCGCTAGAACCGCGTCGCCGCGTTTTGGCCGGCTGGATGCGGACCTGGCGGATGTGGAGGCCTCGATTATCCGCTCGCGCGATTACCTCCTTTCACAGCAGCATCCGGATGGCTACTGGTGCGGCGAACTCGAAGCGGACTCCATGCTCGAAGCCGATTACATCTTTCTGCACACGCTTCTGGAAACCGGCGATCCTGGCCGTTTGCAGCGCGCGACCACCGAGATGATGCGCTACCAGAACGGCGACGGCAGTTGGAGCCTCTTTCCCGGCGGTCCGGGCAACATCTCGCTCTCGGTCAAGTGCTACTCCTCGGCCAAACTGATGGGGATCGGCCCGGACGATCCGCGTCTGGCCAAATGCCGCGAGTGGGTGTTGGCGCACGGCGGCGTGGTCGCGACCAACACTTTCACCAAGATGTACCTTTGCGCCCTGGGCGAGTACGACTACGATGCGGTTCCCGCGATTCCCCCGGAGATCGTCCTTTTTCCCAACTGGTTTTACTTCAATATCTACGAGATTTCCTCCTGGTCGCGCTCGATTCTGGTTCCGCTGGCCATCATCTATGCCAAAAAGCCTTTCAAGCGCATCCCGCCCGAGCACGGCGTCGACGAGCTCTATGTAGGAGGCCGCGCCAACGCAAACCTCCGGCTGAAGATGGATCGGAAGAAGATCGTTTCCTGGCGCAATTTCTTCCTGATCGTCGACCGCGTTCTTCATTTCGCAGAAGCGGTTCACCTGCGCCCGCTGCGCAAGCACGCTCTGCGCAAGGCGGAGCAGTGGTTGCTGGCGCGCCTGGAAATGACCGACGGTCTGGGCGCTATCTATCCCGCCATGCTGAACGCGATTATCGCCCTGCGTTGCCTGGGCTACTCCGAAGACGATCCGCAGGTCATCCGCGCCCGAGACGAGTTCGAGAAGCTGGGCATTGAGCAGCCGGCATCACCTGAAGTCCCGGAAAAGACCTTTCGCATGCAGCCGGCCGTTTCACCTGTCTGGGACACGGCGCAGGCCGTCTACGCGCTGGGCGAAGCCGGAGTGTCGGCCAACGATCCGCGCATGATCAAGGCCGCGGACTGGATGCTGGCCAAGGAAGTCCGCCACAAGGGCGACTGGGCGGTGAAGGTTCCGAACACCGAGCCGGGCGGCTGGTACTTCGAGTTCAACAATGAGTTTTACCCGGATACCGATGATACGGCGCAGGTTCTGCTCGCGCTGAATAAGGTGGAGAATCCGCGCGAGGCCTACCAGCACAAGGTGGCGCAGCGGGCCATCGCGTGGGAGTTTGCCATGCAGTGCAAGAGCGGCGGCTGGGGCAGCTTCGACAAAGACAATACGAAGATGATCTTCCAGTACATCCCCTTCGCCGATCACAACGCCATGCTCGATCCGCCGACGGTGGACATCACGGGGCGCATCCTGGAGATGTTGGCCGCCTACGGCTACACGCAGGATGACAAACGCGTGCAGAAGGCGATCAAGTTTATTCTCAGCGAGCAGGAGCCGGACGGAAGCTGGTTTGGCCGCTGGGGCGTCAATTACCTCTATGGGACGTTTTTGGTACTGAGAGGATTGGAAGCCATCGGCATCGATCACCTGGAGCCGCAGATTCAGCAAGCGGCGGAGTGGATTCGCATGGTGCAGAATCCCGACGGCGGCTGGGGCGAAACCTGCGGAAGTTACGACGATCCCAACACCCGCGGCGTGGGCCCGAGCACGCCGTCGCAAACCGCCTGGGCGCTACTCGGCTTGCTGGCCGCCGGCGATGATCGGTCCGATTCCATCGCCAAAGGTGTGCGCTGGCTGCTCAACCGCCAACAGCCCGATGGAAGCTGGGACGAGACCACAGGCGCAGGCTGGACACGTCAGGCCCTTTACACTGGAACTGGCTTCCCACGCGTCTTTTACCTGTCGTACGAAATGTACCGGCAGTACTTCCCGCTGCTGGCCCTGACGGGCTATAAGCGGGCCATGGAACGCGCCGCCTAAGAGCCGCGCTGGAGGAAATTTCAACGATGGCTGTTCCAATCTCTCAGATGTGGACGGTTGCCACCTACGTGATCAAAAAGAAGCTGGCCGGCGAGAAGCGCTATCCGCTGGTGCTGATGCTTGAGCCGCTTTTCCGCTGCAACCTGGCCTGCGCCGGCTGCGGCAAGGTGCAGTATCCGCCGCATATTTTGAAGAAGCAGCTCTCGCCGGAGGAGTGTTTCGCCGCGGTGGAAGAGTGCGGCGTGCCCATGGTGTCTCTGCCTGGGGGCGAACCGCTGCTGCATCCGCAGATCGTCGAAATCGTCAACGGCCTCATCGCGCGCAAGAAGTACATCTACCTCTGCACCAACGCGCTCGAATTGAAGCGCCGCCTGCCGGAGTTCACGCCGTCGAAGTATCTCACTTTCTCTGTCCATCTCGATGGCCAGCGCGATCACCACGACATGTCCGTTTGCCGCGAAGGTGGTTATGACATCGCCGTTGAAGGCATCAAGGAAGCAGTCAAGCGCGGCTTCCGCGTAACCACCAACGCCACTTTCTTCGACGGCACAGACCCCAACAGCGTGCGCGGCTTCTTTGACGAAGTGATGGACATGGGCGTCGAAGGCATCGTGCTTTCGCCCGGCTACAGCTACGACAAGGCGCCCGACCAGAGCCACTTCATGGGCCGGGCGCGCGTGCGCAGGCTGTTCCGCGCGGCGTTGTCCAACCGCAAGAAGTCGTGGAAGTTCAACATGTCGCCGCTGTTCCTCGAGTTCCTCATGGGCGACCGCAAGTACGAATGCACCCCCTGGGGTTCGCCGGCCTATAACATCTTCGGATGGCAGCGGCCTTGCTATTTGCTTCAGGACGGTTATACCGAGACGTACAAGGAGCTCATCGCGACAACCAAGTGGGAAGACTACGGCGCTGCCAGCGGAAATCCCAAGTGCGCCAACTGCATGGTCAGTTGCGGCTATGAGCCGACGGCGGTGATGGACGGCTTCGGGTCGCTCAAGGGCTTCTGGGGCATGGTGCGCGGCACGTTCTCAAGTTACAAAGACGAGTTTGCACTGAAGCAGCTGAACGAGTGGGGAAGCCACGAACACACGCCGTTGGTGCAGATCGCGACACCGACCCGCTCGCTTGAGGAGACCAACGCATGAGCGCAGCCACAGGCTTCCAGGAGTGCGGCGCTCCAGGCATGTCCGAAGCTTTGAAAGGGCACGACTTTAGTCGTGCCGAAAGCGCCGTAACAATAGCGTGGGCTTTAGCCCCTGAGGGAATGTCCGCATGAGCGCCGAGGTGCTGAAATACACCAGCGAGCAAGTCGAAGCTCTCGAAGTTGCACCGGGATTCGTCCACGAAAATCTGGAGGGCTCCATTCCCGAGCTGGCCAGCGAAGAAGACCTGCGCCAGGCCCTCGAAAAGGCATTCGACTATCGCGGCGACGTGACGCTGACTCTCAAGTCCGGCGAGCGCATCGAAGCCTACATCTTCAACCGGCTCTCAGGCCCCACGTTGGCCGACTCGTTCGTTCAATACTTCACGCCCACCGCCAGCGACAAGCGCAAAGTCAGCTATGCGGAAATCGCGCGCCTGGAGTTCAGCGGCAAAGATCGCGCCGCCGGCAAGCATTGGGAAGCCTGGGTGCAGAAGTACAACGAGAAAAAGGCCGCAGGCGAAAAGAACATCGCCCTCGTGCCGGAAGCATTGGACTAACTGGACTAATCCCTTTATCGGCGATGTCATCCAGAGCGAGCGCAGCGAGTCAAAGGATCCGCGGTTGTATTGAACGAATGAAGCGACTCGCCACCACTTTCGCCAACTGAAGTCCCTCATCCTGAGTCCAATACGATCATGCTGAAAGATTGCAGCGATGCCTACGAGCTCCTCAAGGTTCTCGGAGCACCAGATCGCCTGATCCGCCACGCTCAGCTGGTTAGCGAGGCTGCCGATCTTCTTCTGACGGAATTCCAGGCCCTTGGCGTTCCGTGTGACACCAGCATGATCCAACTTGGAGCAGTGCTTCACGACGCCGGGAAGATCAGTCATCCCCAGGAACTTTCTGGGCCCGGATCGATGCATGAGCAAGCAGGAGAATTGCTCCTTCTCGCTCACGGAGTGCAACCTGAAGTCGCTCGAATCTGCGCCTCGCACGGCATTTGGGACTCGCTGCATGTGTCGTTTGAAGAACGGGTGGTTGCTTTGGCAGACAAGCTTTGGAAGGGCAAACGCGAAGCAGCCCTGGAACCGAGCGTCATCGATGAAATCGCAGCAAGATTAGGCCGTTCGCGATGGGATATCTTCGAACAGCTCGACAGTGCGTTCGAGCAGATTGCTGAAGCAGGGACAAAGCGGCTTCAGGAAAGCAGATCGACGTAAGTCGCGCTGTTGCAAATCTCAACCCAGCAACTCAGTCTTCATCCCCTGCTGGGCAATTGCCGCAACAGCCTTCTTATCGAACGACACAAACACATCCCCGCCAGCCATTCGACCCTCATAAGCAATCGCTGCGTCAGCGAAGTCGGCTCCGGACCGCATGGCCTCCAGTCCTGCTTCCAGAGCCGCCCTGTCGACAATTACGTTCTCAACTCCGCACAGGTTTTCAATCGCCAGAACGATCTGTGCTTTTGAGAAACGATAACTCGTTCTGAGCACCCATACCATCTCGCACAGGGCGTGGAGGCCAACGATCACTGCTTCGGCCTCCATCACGATTCTGGCCGCAACTCGCCTCTGAATTGGATCATCGTCGATCGCCAGACGCACCAGCAGGTTGGTGTCCGCGATGACCTTCACCGCCTCAGCCCAGCCTCATACTCTTCGACGATGCCCGCACCGATTCCCTCGTTGATTTCGTCGATCGTCAGTCGAACCTTAGTCTTGCCCGCTAAGCAACCAATGAAGTCGTCCCAGCTCCCTTTGGGCCGGGCACGTTCCAGAGTCAACTTCCCGTTCGGTGTTTTTCCCAGTTCGATTTTGTCGCCCGGCTTGACGCCAAGGTGCTGCAAATATTCTTTGCGCAGCGTGACCTGTCCCCGCGACGTTACCGTGAGCGTTGCCATTGCACCCTCCTGTTATGATTGTAATGCAATTGTGCATTATCGTCGAACCTCCAGTCTTCAGCGGGTACAACGGTGCCTCCTCCCGAGCGTTTAGGATGGTCTTTGCCAAAGAGGATTTGAATGAAGGTGTTTCTGACAGGCGCAACAGGGTTTGTTGGCCACCATGTGGCGCTGGCGCTGGCCAACGAGGGCGCCGACCTCCGCCTCCTGGTCCGCAAGTCCAGCAATCTCAAAAACCTGGAAGGCATTCGCGGCGAAACCAACGTCGGCGATCTTCTCGCCCCGGAATCATTGCGCGCCGGCCTCGAAGGATGCGACGCCGTGATGCACGTAGCCGCCGACTACCGCCTCTGGATTCGCGATCCGCAAACCATGTACCGCGCCAATGTCGATGGCACACGTGAATTGCTGCGGATGGCCCGCGAGGCCGGCGTACCGCGCGTCGTCTACACATCGAGCGTGGCCACCATGCACTTCCGCACCGACGGCATTGTCATCAACGAAGACACGCCGGTGTCGCTCAAAGACATGATGGGCCATTACAAGCGCTCCAAGTTTCTCGCCGAGCAGGAAGCCATCAAGGCCGCGCACAGTGGCCAGCAGGTCATCATTCTCAACCCCACCACGCCCATCGGCCCAAACGACGCCAAGCCCACGCCAACCGGCCGCATCTTCGTCGACTTTCTCAAGGGCAAATTCCCGGCGTATATGGACACCGGCCTCAACCTCGTTGACGTATCAGAAGTGGCCCGCACCCATGTTGCGGCTCTCACCGTCGGCAAACCCGGCAAGCGTTACATCCTCGGCGGCGAAAATCTCACGCTCAAACAGATTCTCGACAAAATGTCCGCCATCACGGGCATTCCCTCGCCTACCGTGAAGATTCCGTTTGCCGTTGCTGCCACATACGCGTTTTTCGAAGAGTGGATCACCGGCCGCATTCGCGGCAAGGAGCCGCGGGCTACGCTCGAAGAAGTCCGTATGGGCCGCAAGAAGATGTTCGCCTCCAGCGCCCATGCGCAACAGGAACTCGACTTCAGAATCGTGCCCGTATATCCGGCCATGCGCGCGGCAATTGAGTGGTTCCGCGCCAATGGCTATGCGCCCCAGGATCGTCCATGACCCGCGTAGCCATCATCGCCGCAATGCCTGGCGAGTTGAAGCCGCTCGTCCGCGGCTGGCCGCACAGCACCCGCAACAACGTCCATTTCTGGGCTAAACGGGACTCTGAAGAAGAATGGATGGCCGCCTGCGCCGGTACTGGCCAATCCGCCGCGACCCGCGCGTTCGCAGCCATCGAGGACGGAGGCCCCATCGACCTCGTTTTTTCCATAGGCTGGGCTGGCGCCCTGACGGCCGATATCGCAACCGGCACGGCGCACAATATTGCCGGCGTCATCGACGCCCGCACCGGCGAGCGTTTCCGCTGCGACGCTGGTGCTGGCGATCGCTGGCTCGTTACCAGCCCCATCGTCGCCAATGAAGCCGAAAAGCACCGCCTCGCCGCCGCATACAAAGCCGATCTCGTCGACATGGAGGCAGCCGCCATCGCCCGCCTGGCCCAGATGCGTGGGATCCCCTTCTACTGCATCAAGGGCGTCAGCGACGGATTCCACGACAAGCTGCCTGATTTCAACCACTTTATCCGCCCTGACGGCCAGTTCAACATGGCTGGGTTGGTACTTTTTTCGATTCTCAGGCCTTGGTACTGGCCCAGCCTCGTGCGGATGGGCGAGAATAGCAGCAAGGCTTCTCAAAGCATCAGGGAATCTCTGCTCGATTTTCTAGATGGACGAGGTGACATCAAAGAACGCAATGGCGACCCAAACCACAAACATTGAAAGCCGGCCCCAATCGGAAAGCGAGCCCGGAGCGGCGAGCCAGTCGACCAGGATTCCCGCCACCATGCGGGCCGTTGTCTATCGCGGCGTGAACGACATGCGCATTGAGACGGTTCCCGTACCCAAGATCGGACCCGGCGAACTGCTGATCAAGGTCGCTACATGTGGCATTTGCGGAACAGATCTGAAAAAGATCCACACCGGTTCTCACTCCGCGCCGCGCATCTTCGGCCATGAAATGTCGGGAACCATCGTTGCGGCGGGCGAGGGCGTTGCGCGCTATGAAGTAGGCGAGCGCGTCGTCGTCCATCACCACGTTCCCTGCGGCGAGTGCTATTACTGCCGCAAGCAGACGCCGACACAATGCCCGCTCTATAAAAAGGTTGGAGTGACGGCAGGCTTCGAGCCCTCTGGCGGCGGATTCGCAGAGTACATCCGCGTGATGGACTGGATTGTGCAGGGCCGCGGCGTGGTGCGGATTCCCGAAGGAGTACCGTTCGAGCAAGCCGCGTTTGTGGAGCCCCTTAACACCGTTCTGAAAGGCGTCAAGCTGCTCAACCTTGCCTCCGACGACACTGTGCTGGTCATCGGCCAGGGCCCCATCGGCCTGATGCATGCGGCGCTGGCGCGGCGCACGGGCGCGCGCGTTCTGACTTCCGATCTTTACCCCGAGCGCCATGCGATTGCATCGCGGTTCGGTCTCAAGCATCCAATCCACGCAGGCACTGAAAACGTGGTGGCCAGAGTGATGGAAGAGACTGACGGCCGTGGCGCCGACGCTGTGATTCTGGCCGTGGGTGGCAATGCGCTCATTAAGACCGCAATGGATGCCGTTCGGCCCGGCGGCCGAGTCATGCTGTTTGCGCAGACACAGCACGGTGAGGCGGCTTTCGATCCCGGTGCAGTTTGCATGGACGAGAAGACGCTGATGGGTTCGTACTCGTCATCGTTCGAGATTCTGGATGAGGTGACTGAGCTGGCGTTTGGCGGCTACCGCAACGGCTTCGATTTGACACAACTGATCTCGCATCGCTATCCGCTGGAGCAGGCGGTGGAAGCGATCGAAGTGGCGTCCCACCCCAAGGCGGACTCGATGAAGATCATGCTTGAGCCTGTTCTCGGGGGCGGCGCAGAGTAGGAGGGACTTGATGGCGACAACCATGAAGGCCGCAGTCCTCCACGGTCGGGAAGACATTCGAATCGAGCGCGTACCGGTGCCTGAAGCACTGCCGGGCGAGTTGATTGTGCGCGTGGGCGCTGCGCTTACATGCGGAACCGATTTGAAGGTCTTCCGCCGCGGCTACCACGCCCGCATGATTGTGCCTCCCGCGCTGTTTGGCCACGAGCTCGCCGGAACAGTCGTGCAGGCCGGCGACGATGTCACGGATTTTACTCCCGGCGACCGCGTAGTCGCGCTGAACTCGGCTCCCTGCGGCCATTGCTACTTCTGCGATCGCGGCCAGGAAAATCTCTGTGACGACCTGCTCTTCAACAACGGAGCTTACGCTGAATTCATTCGCATCCCCGCGCGCATCGTAGCCAAAAACACGCTGCACGTGCCCGATCATGTTCCGCTGGAGCACGCCGCGTTGACCGAGCCTCTGGCCTGCGCCGTGCATGGCTTTGAAGATTCGCGCCCGCGTCCCGGAGACACCGTTGCCGTCATCGGCGGCGGCCCGCTCGGTTTGATGATCCTCCACGTAGCGGCACTCGCCGGCTGCGAAGCCATCGCCATCGTGAAACACGACGGCCAGGTTGAAGCAGCCAGGCAACTGGGCGCGGCACATGTGGTGCAAACCACCAGCATTCGCAAGGCCATCAAGGAGACCCGCGCGCTCACCCCGAAAAACCGCGGCGTCGATATCGCGATTGAAGCTGTGGGCGTTCCCGACGCATGGCAAGAAGCGGTAGAACTTGTGCGCAAAGGCGGTTGCGTCAACTTCTTCGGCGGCTGCGCCGTTGGCACACACGTCACGCTCGACACCAATCGCATTCACTATAGCGACATCACGCTGCGCGCCACCTTCCATCACACTCCGGCCATTTGCCGCAAGGCTCTCGATCTGATTGCGGGCGGGCGATTTCAGGCGCAGGCATTCATTACCGGGCACGCGCACCTTTACGAACTCAACCGCGTTTTCGAGAAGCTGATGAACCGCAGCAGCGAGATCAAGACGGCCATTGTTCCCTGAGGCGATGCGATGAGCGTGATAAGCGAGGAGACAGGCAAGGGTGCCGCGCAGCTCTTGAACCGCGCGTTGGAAAGAAGGCCGCAGGATCCAGGGATACCGAATCCTGTTGCGCTGAATCCAGAGCCTGATGCGCCAAGCCCTGATGCACCGGAAAATCGAGAGCTGACCAGGGACGAACTACTCGCACGCGGGTGGGCCGCGTTGCCTGAGAGTTATCGCATTCCCGACGCTTCCCCGACGCTTGACGAAGCGCGCGCCTGGTGCCGGCATCTCGCCGAGACGCATTACGAGAACTTCCATGTAGCGACGTGGTTCCTGCCCAAGCCGCTGCGTCCGCATTTCCACGCCATCTATGCCTACTGTCGCGTCTCCGACGATCTCGGGGATGAAGTCGGCAACGCTGCCGAGGCATTGGCCCTGCTAGATCAATGGGGCGAAGAGTTGGATGCGTGCTACGCAGGCAATGCGCGGCATCCGGTGTTTGTTGCGCTGGCCGAGACCATTCGCGAGTGTTCGATTCCCAAAGAGCCGTTCGCAGATCTGCTCACCGCATTCCGCCAGGACCAGACGGTGACTCGCTACGCCACCATGGAGGACGTGCTTCAGTATTGCCGTTACTCGGCGAATCCAGTCGGGCGCCTCGTTCTTTACGCATGCGGCGAGGCGGACTCTATCGATCGCGAAGAAAAATTCCTGCTCTCCGACGCCACCTGTTCGGCCCTGCAGTTAGCCAATTTCTGGCAGGACGTGCGCGAGGATTACGCGCGCGGACGTGTCTATCTTCCGCAGAAGGACATGGCGTTTTTCCATGTGAGCGATGAGACGATCGCCGACGGGATTGCCACCGAAGCGTTCCGCGGATTACTGCGAACTGAGGTTGAATATGCGCGCGGATTGTTTGAGCAGGGACTCCCGCTGATCGGCATGGTCAACCGCGATCTGGCGCTCGACCTTGATCTGTTCAGCCGCGGAGGTCTCGAGATACTGCGTGCCATCGAACGTCGCGGCTACGACGTGCTGAGCGCGCGCCCCGCCATTTCGAAGACCGCCAAGGCCGGTCTTGCGCTGCGTGCAGCGACCGCCAAGCTGCTCCCGTTTATGCGTCTCGGCAAGAGCGCACGCCGCCGAGAGCTGGCGGATTGAGTCAGGACTTCAAAGTGGGCGAACGCACGGCGGACGCGAGGATATTGGATGAGGCCTACGCTGTTTGCCGGTCCATCGCCAGGCGCGAGGCAAAGAATTTCTACTATGCCTTTGTAGCGCTGCCACTTCCCAAGCGAAACGCGATTTGTGCCGTCTACGCCTTCATGCGCCAAGCCGACGACTTGGCCGATGACGAGAGCGTATCGATCGACGAGAGGCGCACGCGTCTCGAAGACTGGATCGCATTGTGGCAGGTAGCAAGTGCCGGTGGCGAGACAAGCGATCCGGTTTTTCTCGCAGTACGCGATGCGACGGTGCGGTATCGGATTCCGCTCACGCTGCTGGATGAATTGGTATCCGGAGTGACCATGGACCTGGATGCTGCCAATCGTGACGCGCCTGATACTTACGCAACCTTTACTGAACTTTATCGATACTGTTATTTGGTGGCGTCGGTTGTCGGGCTGGTCTGCATTCGCATCTTCGGTTATACGGATGCGCGCGCCGAAAGGCTAGCCGAGGAGACGGGGATTGCGTTTCAACTCACCAACATTCTGCGCGACGTAGCGGAGGATGCAGAGCGCAATCGCTTGTATCTTCCTCTTGAGGATTTATCGGCGCACGGAGTTTCATTGCAAGCATTGCTGAATCGCCAAAAAGGCTCGACGCCAACAGACGATGAGCGCGCGTTGCTCAGAGAGATTGGTAACAAGGCCGAGAAATACTACGAATCCGCACAGGCCCTGATGCCGCTGATCGACAAGGAGAGCCGGCCTGCGTTGTGGGTTCTTGTCGAGATTTATCATGCGCTGCTGAAGCGAATCGAGAAGGCGGACTTCGACGTATTTTCGGAGCGGGCGAGCGTGCCCACGGTTGAGAAACTCAGGATTCTGGCGGTCGGGATGGCCAGGATGGGCTGGGTGAGGATTGCAGGTTGAGCGTCTGTCAAGAACATTCGAAGAAGACTGTCACCGTGATCGGCGGCGGCGTAGCGGGCATGAGCGCGGCGTGCGCGCTGGCTGAAGCCGGCTTTCTAGTGCGTTTGATTGAGCGCCGCGGCTACCTGGGCGGCCGCGCTTCGTCGTATCTGCATCCCGGCGTCGGCGAAGTGATCGACAACTGCCAGCACGTACTCTTCGGCTGCTGCACCAATCTGCAAGGCTTCTACCGGCGCATCGGCGTCGCGGGCCGGATTCACTGGACCACCGACATGACCTTGATCGAGCCCGGCGGGCGGCGCTCTGCGCTTGGACCCTCGTGGTTGCCGGCGCCATTGCATGGACTCCCAAAGCTGCTCACGGCCCACGCGTTCTCCTTCGCTGATAAGGTCGCGCTGGGCCGGGCTTTCAGCGCATTGATGCGGCCGGTCCCGCAGGATTCCACTGAGAACCTGGCCGAGTGGCTCAAACGCCACAAGCAGACGCCGGGCGCAGTCGACCGCTTCTGGCGCTTGGTGATTGCCAGCGCACTGAATGCAGAGATTGACGAGATTGCCCTGCCCTATGCGGCCAAGGTAATTCGCGAGCTCTTCATGAACTCGGCATTTGCCGGTTCGATGGGCATGAGCACCGTTCCGCTCAGTGAGCTTTATGCCAGCGTACCGCCATATCTCGAAGAGCGCGATGGAAGCGTGCTCTTGAATACCAGCGTCGAGGGTGCGGACTGGGACGAGGAGACTTTGCAATGGACGCTGCGGACGCGCACGGGCGAGCTCCTTTCCGATCTTGTCGTAGTGGCGCTGCCGTTCGAGGGCATGGCGCAGTTACTGTCGGGATTGCCCCCGGCCGAAGGCGCGGACACGCTAGCCGCGCAGATTGAGCGGCATGAACATTGGCCCATCTGCAGCGTGCATCTTTGGTTTGATCGTGAGATCACCGAGCTGGAACATGCGGCGCTGCTGGACCGCGAGATTCATTGGATGTATAACCAGTCGCGGTTGCAAGGGCGCGGCGGCAACTACATCGAGCTTGTGGTCAGCGCCACGCGCGCGTTCGCCGCGCTGCCGCGCGATGAGGCCATAGCGCAGGCTTTGCGCGAACTGGCGGAGTTCTTCCCCATCGTGAAAGAGGCGAAAGTCGAGAAGGCAGCGCTGGTAAAGGAGGTGCGTGCTACATTCGGCGTGCCTCCGGGGATCGATGCCGCGCGCCCCAATGCAGAATCGCCGTGGCCGAATCTTTTTCTCGCAGGCGACTGGGTACGGACCGGATGGCCCTCGACGATGGAGAGCGCCGCGCGCAGTGGGCATCTTGCGGCGGAGGCGGTGTGTTCAGCGGTGTGGTCGCCGCGCAGAGTCATCGAAGCGGATTTGAAGCCGCGAGGATTGATGCGATTGCTTGGTTCCTGATCTTCAGTGGGCGAGGAAATAGACGCCGATGCAGACCAGCACTGCTGCGGTCCAGCGGCGACGGTCTACATTTTCTTTCAGGAAGATCTTTCCCGCGATGGCGTTGGTGACCAGCGTCAGCGATGCGGACGCAGGAGCCACCAGCGACAGGTTGAGATGGTTGAGGGCGAAGAGCAGTGAGAAGAAAGCAATGGCGAGAAAGCCGACGCCGGCAAAGAAAAGCGGGCAGGTGACGACAGCGCGAATCGCTCCCTTAAGTCCGGAGTGGGCGCGAATGTCGTCGAGGTCGCCGATGGACTTCATGGCGGCTGCAGTAAGGACTTCGCCGACCGTGGAGCACAGGACCACGCATGCGATCATGACGGCGGCGGCCCAGAAACCCGTAGCTGAGGTGGACACAGGCAGATTCATAGCACCTGCTCCTTTTCCATCGCGGGCTCGAGAGTTTCCTCTACGCTTGGAGCTTGCAAATTGGCCGTCTCCGGCGCGGAACCGTTGCTCTGAGGCCGCTCGGTCAACGAAGGCCCGTGCGCTACAAAGCCCACTCCCACGGTGATGAGCACGACGCCGAGCCAGCGTTGCCACGAAATGGCCTCATGCAGCCAGAAGCGCGCAAACAGCGCGACGATGACGTTGCCGAACGCGGTTGCGGGCAGCACAAACGTAAGATCCGCCCATGAGAGCGCAGTAAGATAGCTGGCAAAGAAGCCGATGAGCAGCGCAATGCCGAGAGCGATCCAGGGAGTGAAGACGGCGGCGATCAGCGTGGAGGGATGGGCGAGCGAAATAGCCGGCAGTGTAGTCATGCCGCGCGATAGGCAGGTGTCTCCGAGCGGGGCGCAGAGAGCCACCAAGCCCAGGATCATGTATTGCCGCGGCGATAGGTGGTGGTGAGCCATCGATCTTTTCGATGTTCCTTCCGTCGATCGGATTCGTTGCGCCCCTTGCTTCTTGAGGAGATTCCATCAGGGGCTAAAGCCCGCGCGCGTTTTGGCATGTGTTCGGCACGACTGAAGTCGTGCCCTGACACAAAACGCTCTGCAGCGAAGGCAATCTTCATGGAAAACTTAGTTCAAATACATCTGCAGAAAATGAAAGAGGGCGGACGCTGCTGCGCCGCCCCCGGTCAAACCTGATCCCGCTGCGATCATGCACCGGCTTTTGCGGGCGTTGCTGCTTCAGCCTGCTGAGCACGCGTGGCTTTGACCTGGCGGTTGCGTTGTGCGCGCAGCTTGAGGAATGCCTTGGCTTCGACGTAGAGGCGCGGCACGTCGCGGTTGATAATCGCCTTCCACACCACGCGGAACGCGGCCTTGGGGCGGAAGTAATACTCGTCGTAAAAGCGGTGCACCATCTCCATCACGTAGTCGGTGGGCAGGCCGGGATATTCGATGTGCGCCATCTGGTGGCCGCCGCCGTCTTCCATGCGTTCGTTCGTGATGTAGCCGTTGGCCTTGGCGAAATCGTAAAACTCGGTGCCGGGATAAGCGTGAGCGATGGAGACCTGGATGGTTTCGCAATCGAGTGACTTGGCGAAGTTAATGGTGTTGCGAATGGACTCCTTGGTTTCGCCTGGTAATCCGAGAATGAAGTCGGCGTGGACGACAAGGCCGAGATCGTGGCAATCCTTCGCGAAGGCGCGGGCACGCTCGACGGTTGCGCCCTTTTTGATGTTCTTCAGGATCTGCGGATCGCCTGACTCGAAGCCGACGATGAGCAGGCGGCATCCGGCTTCCTTCATTGCCTTCAGGGTGTCGTAATCGGTGGTGACGCGCGAGGTGCAACTCCAGGTCAGGTTGAGAGGCTTGAGCTTTTCGCAGAGCTCAACGGTGCGAACCTTCTGAATGTTGAAGGTATCGTCGTCGAAGAAGAACTCCTTCACCTGAGGGAAGTTTTCTTTCGCCCACTTGAGCTCAGCGGCAACATCGTCGGTAGAGCGCTTGCGCCAAGCGTGACCGCTGAGCGTCTGCGGCCACAGGCAGAAAGTGCATTGCGCCGGGCAGCCGCGCGTTGAATAAAGCGCGATGTAAGGATGCAGCAGGAAAGGGACGTTGTACTTGGTCACGTCCATGTCGCGCTTGTAGATCTTTGTGGCCCAGGGCATGGCATCCAGATCTTCCGCCTGCGGGCGGTCAGGATTATGCACCACCTTGCCGTCAAGCTTGTAGCTGATGCCGAGGATCTCGTTGAGCGGCTTGCCCTGTGCAAATTCGACCACCGAGTAATCGAACTCGCGGCGGCAGATGAAGTCGAGGGCGGAGCATTCGTTCAGAGCCTTGTCAGGCGACGTCGTTACGGGCGGTCCGACGAAAGCGATTTTGATAGACGGATTGGCCGCCTTGATGGCCTCGGCGAGGCGCTGATCGCCCTCCCAGCCCACGGTCGAGGTGAAGAGGACAAGGAACTCGTAGTCCTTGCAGATCTTGATGGTTTCGGTGGCGGAGACGTGGTGCGGGTTGGCATCCAGCAGGCGCGAGCCCTCCAGCATTCCGGCGGGGTAGGCGAGCCAGACAGGGTACCAATACGATTCAATCTCGCGCGTTGCGGGCCAGCGCGAACTTGCGCCACCGTCAAAATTCTCGAACGAGGGCGGATTCAGCAAAAGTGTCTTCAGGGGATTAGGCATCTCCTCAATTCTACCATCGCGGTCATTTATAGAGACGTTTCTTAGGCGTTTTTGTCTGGATGGGTATCAAGGCTACCTCGGGGAGTTGCATGTTGGCCTGAAAATTGGATATGGGATCTATTCTTGACGCAGTTTGTTGGGTTAACTTCCTGAAAAAGCAGGCGGGTACCCTCAGGGTGCGACTCGGTTGAAGTGCGCGTCGCACGGGATGACAAGAATTCGGCAGGGGTTGATCCTGGGAGCTATTTTCCGCGTAGTTGGTGGAGCCAGTCTTCCATGTGTCCCAGGGCGCGGAGTAGGTTGAGACGCGCTTTGGCCAGATCGAGGGAAGCGTTCTGGGCGTCCAGGTATTTCTGTCGCTCGTCGATGCGGGCAAGCTGCTCTTGTTTAGGGGTTGCCTGAGGCTGTGCATTGGGGCCCGCAGAGGCGCCGTTGCCCACTTCAAGCTGGGCGAGAACCGTCTTGAGCTGCTCATCGGCGATCTGCTGCTTCAGGCTGGCTACGTCCGCCTGGGCGTCGAGCTCGCGCAGGCTGCCGGTGAGCGTGGCGATCTGGACGTCGTTTTGCCGCTGGGCCTGTTCGGCTTCGACAGTGGCGCGCAGGGCCTCGGCTGCGGTTGCTTTGGCCTTGGCGCGGAGGCTGAAATCAAAAAAGGGAACTGTGATTTGAAGACCGAAGCTGACGTTATTGGGGGTGAAGTTCCGATAGTAGTAGCTGTAGTTGTTCAGTTTGTCGGAGTCGTAGTTGTATACGGCGCCAAATCCAATTTGGGGACGCTTCCAGGCAAGATCGTCTCCCTTGGCCTGAAACTGCTTGGAGCTGGCAAGGGAAATGGCGGAGTTAGTTCCGGGAAGGCTGCGCGGAGCTTCGTCGGCACTCACCTGCGGAATTTCCGGGATGCTGGAGTGGTCGGGAGTGATGGAACCGACCGGGAGCCCGGTGAGAACGGCTATCTGTTTGGCCAACGTGGCGGCTCGGGTTTCAAGATGAAGGCGTTGAAGTTTGAGGGTTGCCGCGGTCAGGCGGGCCTGCAATAGGTCCATGTTGGAATCGACACCCGCCTGATTTCGCTCCTGCTCGATGCGGACCAATTCGGCGGTGAAGGTCTCCTGCTGGCTTGCGGCTGCCAGCTCGTGATTGACGGTATCCAGTTCAATATATGTCGTGGAAGCGTCAAGAGCGACTTGTTCGCGAGCGTCCCTAAGGGCCGAGTTGGCGGCGTCAATGCCCGCGCGGGCCGCCTTGACGTACTGGCGTTGGGAGTAGCTGAACACCAGGGACTGCATGCTTGCATTTCCCACCGAGGGCTGGCCGGTGGGAAAACCCTGCGAGTAACCGATCGTTGATCCAATCTGGAAGTTGGGAATGTAGGCGTCCTGCGTCTGGGCGAGTGCTGCCTGCGCCTTCAGCAAGTCGGCCTGCGCCAGTCTGACGGCCGTGGAGTTTTTCTGGGCCAGATCGACCACGGTTCCCAGGGAGACCTGCGCTTTGGCCGAGGCGGGCACAAGCAGGCATCCTGCCAGAAGCAGAAGCCATGCCGGGCGCGGGTTGGGAGCGAGTTTCAAGTCCATCTTCGAATTCAAGTCTTGCTTCTCAAGGCGTGGAGACCTGGGCCCGGAAATCCTGGGCGGGCTTGTAATCCCGCGCCAGGGCCAGGGCCGCGGAGCGTTCCCGGTTGGCGGCTGCCGGGTCGCCTAACTGCTGCTTCAGCCGAGCCAGTCGGATATGAGCGATGAATGCCGGCGCTTCCTCGGTTTTGGAGGAGCCGGTAAGGTAGTCGTCGAGCATCGTGGCAGCCAGTGCCGGGTCGCGGTTGGATTCAGTGAGCAGCCCTGCGCCGTCATAGAGAGCAACGCCGGAGTGGCGGTCATGCACCGCCGCATTGCGGGCGCTGTGAATCGCGGAATCCATTTCCGTGTACCGGTGACGACGCTCGTAGAAGCCGGCCAGATTAGTCCACGCGTGTGCGGGGTGAGAGTCGGCGGTAGTTGCCTGCTTGAATTCCTTCTCGGCCGTGGTAAAGTCCTTTTGCTGCTCGGCGATGTTGCCGCGAAGCTCTAGGGCGCGGGCCGGGTCCACTTTGTCGAGGTCTGCTGCGATCGTCTGAGCTTTATCGACTCCGCCGCCCACTACGCCGGGGGCCTGGCGGTAGAAATCGCCCAGCGAGATCAAGGCCTCAACGTTGCCGGAATTGAGCCGGACCGCCTCTTCGAATTCTGAACGGGTTCGCTTGGCCAGCGAAAACGCGGTCATGAATGAGGCGCGAGCCGCTTTCTCACCCAGGGCACGGCCAAGCCAAAGATGGTAATTGGAGTTTTGCCCGTCGAGCCGTACCGCCTCCTCGCACGCTGTAGCCGCTGCATCGAATTGCTCAAGCGTATAGCGCACGCGACAAACAAGGTTGAGCTTCTGGGCCTGCAGCGGGCCGGATGAAGGCAATGACGCAAGCAGTGCCAGGGCCTTGTCTGCCTCGCCTGCTTGCAAAGCGGCGTTGGCATCTGCCAGGGCCTGATCGTGAGTCTGCCCGGCAGAAGTGAAAGAGGGCGCTGCGCCGGTCTGTGCGGAGGCCGCAAGCGTCAAGACCGCGCCCAGCAGAGCCGCAGCCAGGCCTTCCGCAAAAAAGCGAAACCCGCTCACTGCACAACCTTGATCGGAACGCCTTCCTGCAAGGGCAGTCCGCTGGGTGACCCCTTGGCCACGACGTCTCCCTCTTGCAATCCGGAGAGGATGGGTGCCAGGGTGATATTGGGAAAGCCCACGGTGACGGGTGTCCGGACAAGTTCGTCCCCAACCACCTTGAAGACGAAGTTCTTGCCATCCTCGAAATACAGCGCCTGGCGCGGAATGGTCAGCGCATCGGGAGTGCTGGACGTAGTCACAGTGACGGTCACGTTCGTCTCCGGCAGCAGGCCGCCATCCCCGCCGTCGATCTCGATGAGGGTTTCGCCGACATAGCGCGTGGTGAATTGCACCACCGTGGTGGGGACGCGCACGATGTGGCCATTCCACACGTGGTCGGGCTTGGGGTCTCCATCCCACTTGATCTGTACGCTCTGGCCCACAGCCAGTTGGCCGATCTCCGGCTCGTCGAAGTAGGCGCGCACGCGCAGGTTTTTGAGGTCGGCCAACTCGAGCAGCGGTTTGCCCTCCTCCACAAAATCGGATCGCGCAACGTCGAGGCTGTATACGGTACCGGCTGCCGGCGCGCGGGGTGCGGTTTGGGCTTCCACCTGGCGTGCCGCGGCAAGGTTGGCTTCAGCGTCTGCAAGTGCAGCCTTCGCCCGATCCACATCGACGGGCGCATAACGGCTTTGCGCGCTCTGCTCCGCCGCATGCAGCGCGCCCTCCGCCGAATCGAGGCGCGCTTGAGCCACAGCCACCTCGCTTGCCGAAGCCGCCCCTGTGGACTTGAGCTTTGAGATCGCATCCAGATCGCGGCGGGCCTGATCGCGGTCCATGCTTGCGCGGCTGATTTCGGCGGCCGAGGCCTGGCGCTCCTGCGAGCTTCCATTATGCGTCGCTGCATCCAGGGCTGCCTGGGCTGCTTTCACGCCGCTCTCGGCCGTGGCCACACGGGCGCGTGCCTGCATGTCGTCCAGCTCCAGCAGCAGCTTGCCGGCAGGCACCTGGTCACCCTGCTGGACAAAGATCGCCCTGACGGTTGTGGCGATGGGGCTTGAAATCGGGTAATTCACCACTGGCTCGACGCGGCCATTGGTGCTGATGTTCCTCACCAGTTGCTGGCGGCTCACCCGCGCGATACGCACTGTGAGGCGTCCCTGCGTGAGCGAGCGCGTCACGAAGAAGACGATGATGATAAGAACGGCCGCGCCCAGCCAAAGCCAGAGCCGGCCCGATTGCTTTCTCTCTTCAGCCATTCACTCAACCAAGGTCAGTATATAGGACTCAAGAAACGCTCCGAGGGAGCAGATTAATACAGACGGGACGGGGTGAAGATGCTCCAGGGGTTGGATTTGGCCGCTATTGCCGAGCTGGGTACAATGAGAGCATGACCGTGCAGCAACGCTACACCGACGAACACGCCAAGGCGGGACTGGACTTTCAATTCCCCGCGATCGAGACCTGGCAGAACCAGTTTCCCGGCTACGAGATTCTGATCGACGACCCGGAGTTGACGTCCGTTTGTCCCAAGACCGGCCTGCCGGATTTTGGCGTTCTGACCATTCGCTACATGCCGCGCGAACGCTGCCTGGAGCTGAAGTCCCTCAAGGAGTATTTGTTCAGCTACCGCAACCTGGGAATCTTTCAGGAGAACATTGTGAACCAGGTTCTGGAAGACGTGGTGAAGGCCTGCGATCCGGTTTGGGCAGTGGTGAAAGGCGAGTTCCGGCCGAGGGGTGGAATTGGGACAACTGTGGAGGCACGCTGGCCTCGCCCTGAAAAATAATTTGAAATTCGTTGCACAATATATATCAACAGGAGCGCAGAATGGTTTTATCCGAATAGCCAATTGCTTGGCAAGCAACCCGCTAACTTGCCAACTCGCCATGCCCGCGAAGCGGGCGCTAACTCGCAGTACTTGTTCCAGGACCGTCCTTCCGCCGTACTTTGGAAGAATTTGACGCCCCACCCCTCCCCCTGTTTCGCTCTATCCGCCTGAAACAAAAAATGTTATAGCCATTTTATGGCATTTAGCACTCTCAAATAAAGGACTTACCGCCCGCAAAGGTCGCAAATCTGCCCTCATTCGCTTTCGGCAAATGCGGAACCGCTCACAAAGGCGATTGTGTACACTCGGGCAAGCAGATTTCAAGACGCTGAGGGCACTTGTCCACTTCAACCCTGTCAAAGCATCCGCGATGGAGCCCGGCGGCGGTGACGCTGGCGCTGCTGATCGCGCTCAATCTGCTCAATTACATCGACCGCTATATTCTGCCCGGCGAGGTAACGCTGGTTCAGCGCGAGTACGGCTGGAACGATGCACGCATGGGCGCGCTGACCACCGGAATGTTCATCGTGTACATGTTTGCGGCTCCGCTCACGGGCTGGCTGGGCGACCGCTTCCGCCGCAAGCCGCTCATTATTGCCGGCGCCGTGCTGTGGAGCCTGGCCACGCTGGGGACAGCGTGGGTGCATGATTACTGGACGCTCTTTATCCGTCATGCTCTGGTGGGCGTGGGCGAGGCGACCTTCGGAATTTTTGCCCCGGCAGTGCTGGCCGATTTCTATCCGGAACGGGACCGGAATCGGATTCTCTCAACGTTCTATCTGGCCATTCCTGTTGGTGCGGCGCTGGGTTATGTGGCGGGCGGAAAGATGGGCTCGGCCTGGGGATGGCGCGCGCCGTTCTTTATCTGCGCGTTTCCAGGCCTGTTGGTTGCCGCCCTCTATTGGATTTTTGGCCGTGAGCCCAAGCGTGGCGCAAGTGACCACCTGAAAGCAACCGTGGACAGGACGACGGTGCAGGGGCTGTTCAGGAATCCAGCATTTCTGACGGGGACGTTCGGGCTGGCAACGCTCACCTTTGCCATGGGCGGGATCTCGGCGTGGGTGCCGAAATTTCTGGAGACCTTCGCCGGCTTGTCCACGGGAAACGCGAGCCTTACGGTGGGCGCCATCACAGTAGTGGACGGGATTGCCGGAACAGTGGTGGGCGGTTGGATTGCTCAGCGTTGGCTGCGTACCAATCACCGCGCGCTGTATCTGCTTTCATTCTGGAGCGTGGCGTTGACTCTTCCGTGCGGGGTGCTGGTGTTTTTCGGCCCGAACACCTGGGCCATTCCTGCGCTGTTTGCCGCGGAGTTCTTTCTCTTCCTCAACACCGGGCCTTTGAATACGGCGATTGTGAATTCCGTCTCCGCACCGGTGCGCGCGACAGCAATCTCGGTCAACCTTTTTTGTATTCACGCATTCGGCGACACCTTTTCGCCGACAATTATCGGCGCTATCTCTGACAAGACGAATCTGCGTATCGGGCTGGGTGCGACGCTGATTTTTCTGGTGATCTCGGCGACGATTCTGCTCTTCGGCGCGCGCTTCGCTCCAAAGTTGGACGAGGCGGACGCGGCGTCTGCTGTGTGAGCCGGCCAGTAGACGATACTTGTCAATATGGGCACGGGGCACGTCGCGCGGCAAGTTGTTCTGGTTCTTGCTTCTTTAGGAGCGCTGCGCTGGCTGTGGCAGGCGGTGGCGGTTGTGCGCGGAATTCCCACGCTGCCTGATCTGTTGCGCCCGGCGCAGAGGGCACTAAGTCTGAAGCGGGAGGCCGAGGCGCCGCAGGAACCGGAAGCGAACACACTACTCGATTTGACGGTGATTGTGCCGGCGTGCAACGAAGAGGCATCGATTCAGGCCACGTTGCGGTCGCTGCTCGCCTCAACGGGCGTGCGGTTGCAGATTGTAGCTGTCAACGATCGCTCGACAGACCGAACCGGCGCGCTGATGGATGAAATAGCTGCGGAGGCAGGTGCCGCCGGACCACACACGCTTGAGGTAATTCATAACAGGGAATTGCCGGTTGGCTGGCTGGGCAAGACCCATGCACTCGCGCTTGGAACTGCCAGGGCAACAGCGCCGTGGCTCCTGTTTACCGATGGCGATGTGACCTTTGATCCCCGCGCTGTCGCGCTGACTCTTGAGTATGCCCGGCGGGAGCGCGCCGATCACGTGGTGTTGGTGCTGACGCTGGTGCTCACGGGCATCGGCGAGGCCGCGGTGTTTGCGGCGTTGCAGGTGCTGAGCGGATTCAGAAATCGTTTGTGGAAGGCCTCCGACCCCAAGGCGCGGGACTTCTTTGGCGCGGGCGGCTTCAACCTGGTGCGGCGCGAAGTGTATGAGCAGGTGGGTGGATTCGAGGCGCTGCGCATGGAGGTTGTTGAGGACCTGCGGCTGGCCTGGAAGATCAAACGCGCCGGCTTTGCGCAGCGCATTGTGCTGGGGCGAGGGCTCGCCACCATCCGCTGGATCAGCGGCGCTCTGGGCATTGTGAGCCTGATTGAGAAGAATGGCTTCGCGGCGCTGCGCTACAACGTCGGAGTATCGCTGCTGCTGTTTTTCAGCTTTGCATTGGCAATTGTGCTGCCGCTGGCGGCGATCGCCATGGGAGGCTGGGGGATCGTGCTCGGGCTGGCGATCTACGCGCTCATGGCCATTGCCTATGCAGCCAATCGCCGAGTGACCCAGGTTTCCCCATGGCTGGTGCTGCTGTTTGCCCCGGCTACCTCGATTGTGCTGTTTGCGCTCATTCGATCAATGCTTCTTACGCTCGGTCGCGGCGGCGTGGAGTGGCGGGGGACGCGGTATTCCCTCGATGAACTGCGCCGAAACGCGGGGCCTTGGTGGTGGTGAGGCAACGGAGAAGAGCGCGAACCGGGTCTACTTTGGCGGCGTGGGTTCCTTGTCGCGGGTGTTCATGAACGAGCGGACGGCGGCCTGCGAGCGCAAGTTGGGGTCGTTGATGGACGGCCGGCTCTGGTCGGCGCTGAAGCCTTGAGCCAGCATGGGATTGGGCTTGAATTTTGGCGGCCCGCCGTAGAACTGGCGGGCATGGCTCAACACCATTCCAGCACGGCCGTGCATGGGCTGCACGATGCCGCGCACCTGCACATCCATGTCGCGATACTTGCGCAATTCGCCGACATCGTCGTGATCCTCCCACGGGCTGATGATGGTGAAACGGCAGGCATCGTCGGTGGTTTGGGGAGTGCAGACGTCAAGGAAACGGGTACCGTCCGGAAGTTCAACAACGTCATACACGTGCGCGGAAATGCACACGTCCTTCTTGAGCATTTTCGAAGCTTGCTCGGCCGAGACGCACGGCTTTTGCGGCCCCGCCAACGCTGCCAAAGGCAGGGCAAGATGCAGCGGGATCAGCCAATCCAATCGGCGCAGGCGCATTCGAGGGATCTCCGGAACGCTTGATGAATGCTACTTCGAATGGGAAGGATGAGAAAGAGCCGCGCCAGTTACGGAGGTTTGTTGTACCCTTATCCCAGACTTCCCATCTTTGATTCTGTGATTGAGGATTCTGCCATGCAAGCTTCCTTCCGTCATTGGACAATGCTGCTTGTTCCGGGATTCGCCTTCACAGGCGCCGCCGTGTTGGGCGCGCCGCAAAACGACTTCATCGCCCAGTACAAAGGCACTCCCTACCACGACAGCCGCTATCAGGACGGCGCGCAAAAAATTCCCGGCAAGGTGATCTGCGCATACTACGACCTGGGCGGCGAGGGCGTGGCCTATCACGATTCGGACCCGGAAAACCATGGCAGCGGCGAACTGAACAAGGCGGATGGAAGCTATCTGAACGAGTTCCGCATGCATGAGGGCGTGGATATTTCGTACACCAAGTTTGGGCGCACGCCGCCGATCGACGACAATCCATTCAACAAGGTAGAGCCGCCGGCAAACCTGCTTTATGTGGGCTGGACGGAGGCTGGAGAGTGGTTCAATATCACCGTCGATGTGGCCAAGGCCGGAGAGTATTCGGCGGACTTGCTGTACACATCGAACCGCGGCGGAGCGATTATTTTCGACGTGAACGGCGAGCCGGCCACGGGTCCGTTGGCGATCCACACTACCTTTGACGAAACCGACCCGATGGAGTGGCGGCAGTACCACCACTGGGCTCTGGCACGGAATTTTGTGAAGCTGAGCCTGCCGAAGGGGAAGTCGGTGCTGACGGTGCACATTCTGGCCGAGGGGCACATGAATCTGGCTACGTTCGATTTCCGGAAAGCGGAGTGAGGTTGTATATCCTGTCTGGCTGGATATACAATCTAGACTGTATATCCGGAGGTGCAGTGAAACTCTCAAAGTGGGGAAACAGTTTTGCTATTCGCCTGCCTGCGGGGATGATTCAGGAAGCAAATCTGAAGGAGGGCGACGATCTGAAAGTGCGGGTGGTGGGTGATCTCGAGTTGGAGATTTCAAGAGATGCTGCGAGGCAGGAGGCGCTGGAAGTTATCCGTCGACTTCGTCGTCCTCTTCCCCCCGGTTACAAATTCGACCGCGAGGAGGCCAATGAACGAGGGTTTCGTCGGGAACCCGACGGAATGGAGTCATGAACTCCAACGTCTTCTTCGATTCCAACGTTCTCGTTTACTTCTTGGCCGATGCGGGTTATCGCACCGAGGTAGCGGAAAAACTGGTGGTGCAAGGCGGGGTAATCAGCGTCCAGGTGCTGAGCGAGATGGTTTCCGTTGCCCGCAGGAAGCTTAAAATGACCTGGGCCGACGTTCGATCTGCCCGGGATAAGGCGCTGGTTTTTTGCCCGGAACCGGTTCCTCTTACCGTTGACATCCATCGTTCGGCGATTGAAATTGGCTCGATATACGGATACACGATCTATGACTCGCTGATTTTGGCGGCTGCTTTGCAGGCGGGATGTGCGACCGTCTATAGCGAGGATATGCAACATGGGCAGGTTGTGGAGGGATTGCGGATTGAGAATCCGTTTCTTGGGGCGGCGAAGCCCTGATTCTGATCAGGATCGAAGATCCTCGGAATCCCAGGCAACAGAAGCACGACCTGCGGCACCCAGCCGATTCGACCACTCGGTAATTTAGTAGTTTGAGGCCGTGATTGAGGCGGTCGTTGAAACGACGACAGCATCGCCGTTTAGAAGATACGGCTTGTATTCATATTTCCGGATTGCACTGAGGACTGGCTGCTGAAGAAGCTGTGGTCCTGAGATGACCCTTGGGCAAAGCACTTCTCCATGTTTCCCCAATTCAAACTGTATTACGACTGTTCCGGAGACCCGACCCTCCATCGGTAGGTGATTCCAAACGGGGTCGACCTTATGGATAAGTAATTTCTCGGTAACCCCCGCGGAAATACTTATATACATAGCCTCTTGCCGAATCTTCTTGCAAACGGAGTCAGCGGAACTTGGCGCGGCCTGGGCTGGCAGCACCCGTGATGCAAGCGTCCCAAAAAATAAAAAGGCAGCAATTGCTTTCATGGGAAGCGAGTTTACACGCCTTAGCAAAGAAGTGAAAGACCTACCGCGCTCCGACCAGCTCTTCTGACTTTGCGTTTTGGCCGTAGTGGCTCTCAACGTACTTGTCGAGGATTTGTTTGAACTCGGCTACGATCGTGTCACCCTTCAGTGTGATGGAGAGTTTGCCGTCGATGTAGACGGGGGCTTTGGGCTCTTCAAACGTTCCCGGCAGACTGATGCCCAAATTGGCGTGCTTGCTCTCGCCGGGGCCGTTCACTACACAACCCATGACGGCCAGCTTCAGCTCCTCTACGCCGGGATATTTCTTGCGCCACTCAGGCATTGATGTCCGAAGATAACTTTGGATCTGCTCGGCCAGTTCCTGGAAATAGGTGCTGGTGGTGCGTCCGCAGCCGGGGCAGCTTGTCACTTGCGGCATGAAGCTGCGAATGGACAGCGATTGCAGAATCTGCTGCGCGGCCTGCACTTCTTCAGTGCGGTCGCCGTTGGGCTTGGGCGTGAGCGAGACGCGAATGGTGTCGCCAATTCCAGACAAGAGCAGCGGCGCCAGGCCGGCTGTGGAAGCGATGAGGCCCTTGGCGCCCATGCCAGCTTCGGTGAGGCCGAGGTGCAGCGCGTAGCTGCATCGCGACGCCAATGACGTGTAGACGTCGATGAGGTCGCGCACGCCGCTGACTTTGGCCGAGAGAATGATCTGGTCGGCGCGGAGTCCGAAGTGCTCGGCGGCTTTCGCGGATTCGAGCGCGCTGACCACCATGGCTTCCATCATGACCTCGCGCGCGGGAAGCGGGTCGGCGAGCTTCGAATTGGCATCCATCATGCGCGTGAGCAGTGCCTGGTCAAGCGAGCCCCAGTTGACGCCGATGCGGACCGGCTTCTGGTTTTCGACGGCGACCTCGACCATGACCTGGAAGTTGTCATTGTCCTTCTTGCCGATGGAGGCGTTGCCGGGGTTGATACGGTATTTGGCCAATGCGCGGGCGGTGGCGGGAAACTTCTTCAGCAGCAGATGGCCGTTGTAATGGAAGTCGCCGACGATGGGGACGCGGATGCCGCGCTTGTCGAGGCCTTCGACGATGTGGGGCACGGCAGCGGCGGCATCTTCGTTGTTGACGGTGACGCGGACGATCTCGGAGCCGGCCATCGCCAGGGCCGCGACCTGCTCAATAGTGCCGGGGATATCGGCCGTGTCGGTGTTGGTCATGGACTGGACGACGACCGGGACCTCCCAGCCGACGCGGACGTTGCCGATTTTGACCGTGGGCGTTTTTCTGCGCTGAATCTCAGCCATGGTTCTAGTTTACCCGGAACCCGAAGCGATGGAAACTGCGATATAGATGCCGGTTGAGGTGGCGAAGCCGGAGGGTTTCCCACTCATTCCGCAAAAAGACGCGAAATGGATGGGGCACCCAACCTGTATTGGCCTGTCGGATTGTTGCAAGCTCTTAACGGTAAATGCGTTACTCTGAGGCAAAGATAAATGGAACGGGAGACTTGGAGGCCGGGTGATGGTTGAGAGAGCGGTTGGTGCCGTGGCGGATTTAGGCACTCGTGCCCGGGAGCAGGGGGATGGCCCTTCGCTGCTGCTACGCGGAGTGCGCAAGGCCTTCGCGGACGTGCAGGCAGTGGATGGGCTGGACCTGGAAGTGCCGCGGGGCGAGTGTTTTGGGCTGCTGGGGCCAAATGGGGCAGGGAAGACGACGACCATCGAGATGTGCGAGGGGCTGACCACGCCGGATCAAGGAACGGTGGAAGTGCTAGGACTGAACTGGCACAACGGCGCCGATTCTCTGCGGCAGCGGATTGGGATTCAACTGCAGGAAACGCAGTTTCCTGACAAGCTGACGGTGGAAGAGACGCTGAGGATGTTCAGGAGCTTTTTCAAACGCGGGATTTCAGTCGACGAATCGATCCGCACGGCGCAACTGGAGGAGAAGCGCAAGTCGCGCGTGGGCGGCCTATCAGGTGGGCAGAAGCAGCGGCTGGCCATGGCCTGCGCGCTGGTGGGCGATCCGGAGTTGCTGTTTCTGGATGAGCCGACGACGGGGCTCGATCCTCAGGCGCGGCGGCACTTGTGGGACCTGGTGGATGGGCTCAAGCAGGCGGGGCGAACGATTATTTTGACGACGCACTACATGGATGAGGCGGAGCGGCTGTGCGATCGCGTGGCGATTATGGACCACGGCAAGGTGATTGCGCTGGGGACGCCGCAGCAATTGATCGGCACGATTGGCGGTGAGGACATTGTGGAGTTTGCGGTGAGCGGAATTGAAGCAACGGGACACGGCTCTGTGGATGTAGCGCCGCTGCTGGCGATTCACGGTGTGCAGTCGCACCGTGTGGATGCGGGGCTGCACCAGCTTTCAGTGAGCGAGTTGCACCTTGCTGTGCCGAGGATTTTTGCGGCGCTCAACCAGCAGGGGCTGCATTTGAGCGAGTTTCGCACGCACTCGGCTACCTTGGAGGATGTGTTTGTTCGGCTGACGGGAAGGAATCTGCGCGATGAGTAAGCTCGAATTCAGCAGCCTGTATCAATTGACGATGGTGCGGTTCCGGCTGTTCCTGCGCGAACCGGAGGCAATTTTCTGGATCTTCTTTTTTCCCATTCTGCTTGCCGTGGGGCTGGGGATTGCGTTTCGCAACCGGCCCGCGGATGTGCTGCAAGTGGGCGCGACAACGGCTCAATTGACTCAGGCGCTGGCAGCGGATAAGGGCCTGACGGCGGAGATTCTGACCGAAGCCGATGGCACCCATGCGCTGGCGACAGGGCGAATCTTACTGATGGCAATTCAGCGCCCGGACGGGGTGGCGTACAAATACGACGATACCAATCCCGATGCGCGAACGGCGCGGCTGCTGGCGGACAGGGCGATTCAAACGGCCGCTGGGCGGCGCGATGCGGTGCAGGCGGAGAATGAACTTGTGCACGAGACGGGGGCGCGTTACATCGACTTTGTGGTG
>Ga0302325_10001616_pt1 | contig 57108 bp, 47 predicted proteins | sample Palsa_T0_2_FD_201948 | JGI IMG/M metagenome (GOLD analysis project Ga0302325, IMG submission 201948) | Peat permafrost microbial communities from Stordalen Mire near Abisko, Sweden - Palsa_T0_2 | ecosystem: Environmental > Terrestrial > Soil > Palsa > Peat permafrost | place: Sweden: Abisko... | reverse complement strand
GAGGCCTTATCAGGCGAACTGGCATACCCGTTATGGGCAGGATTTCAAGTCACCGACGGCGGCTATCCAGGGGCCGAAGGTCATGTTGATCGATGAGACGGCGGGGTCGGGTGGAGATATGCTGCCCTGGATGTTCCGTAAATTTGGGGTGGGTACGCTGGTTGGCAAGCGTACATGGGGTGGTCTTGTCGGCATTCTGGGTTATCCCACGTTGATGGATGGGGGTATGATCACGGCGCCGAATGTGGGGATATGGACCAAGGACGGGTTTGTTGTGGAGAATGTGGGGGTTGCGCCGGATATCGAAGTCGAGCAGACGCCTGCCGATGTCATCAAGGGGCGTGATCCGCAGCTCGAGAGGGCTATACAGGTGGCGATGCAGCAGTTGGCTGAGCATCCGCCGGTGGAGCCGGTGCGGCCGCCGTTCCCGGTGTTGGGGCAGCATTGAGCTTCGTGTTGGGATAGCATTGATTATGGGGGTTTTAAAAATATACAACGGACGGATTTTGATGCCGGACCGGGTGGTGGCCAATGGATATTTGGTCGTTAGGGATGGGATAATTACGCATATGGGTTCGGGTGATATTGACGTGCCCGGTGCTGTCGGGATCGACGCGGGCGGGAGGTATGTTGCGCCGGGGTTTATTGATATCCATGTGCATGGTGGCGGCGGGCATGACTTTATGGATGGGACTGTCGAGGCTTTCCTGGGTGTGGCGGAGACGCATGCCCGGTATGGGACGACGGCCATGCTGCCTACGACGCTGACGAGTGAGCGATCGGCCTTGTTTGATCTTTTTGAAGTATATAAGGCGGCGGTTTCCCGGAATGTGTCCGGTGCGCAGTTCCTGGGTTTGCACCTTGAGGGGCCTTATTTTGCATTGAACCAAAGGGGGGCGCAGGATCCGCGGTATATCCGTGATCCTGATCCTTTGGAATACGAGGAGATATTTGCGCGGTCGGGTGGCGACATCGCCCGGTGGAGTGCGGCGCCGGAGTTACCGGGTGCGCATGCGTTTGCCCGGTATATGAGGGAGCGGGGCGTGCTGGTAGCGTGGGCGCATACAGATGCTCTTTATGATGATATCGTGGCTGGGTTTGAACAGGGCTTCACGCTGGCTACGCATTTTTATTCCGCCATGAATGGCGTGGTGCGCCGGGATGCCTTCCGGTATGCGGGGGCGATCGAGGCGGCCTATCTGATCGACGAAATGGATGTGGAGGTGATCGCCGATGGCGTGCACTGTCCGGCGCCTTTGCTGCAGCTTGTGTATAAGATCAAAGGTCCGGATCGGGTTGCGTTGATCACCGATGCCATGCGGGCGGCGGCGATGCCGGAGGGAGAGAGCATATTGGGGAGTTTGAAAGATGGGTTGCCGGTCATCGTAGAAGATGGGGTGGCGAAGTTGCCCGATCGAAGTTCTTTTGCGGGGAGTGTGGCGACGGCGGACCGGCTGGTGAGGACCATGGTCTTTGAGGCTGGGGTTCCGCTGTTGGAGGCGGTGCGGATGATCACGGCCACGCCTGCGCGGATCTTGGGGGTTGGTGATAGGAAGGGGTCGCTTGCGGTGGGGAAGGATGCGGATATTGTTATTTTTGATGATGATATTTTTGTTGCCGCCACGGTTGTTGGCGGGAGGGTTGTTTATTCTTCTTTAGGTTAGCCCTATGAGTTTTTCAGTATAGTCAATCATAAATAATGGAATATTAAGCAGGCCGTTGTCCTTCTTTAGATTCCTCAAAGAGTACCTAAGACGGATAGAAGGATTATATAGGTCATTGTAAATAGTAAGACTTTTACTGCGTATATTTTCGTCAGACTTGACCTCAATAGGGATAATCTCATTTTTCGTCTGAATTAAGAAGTCTACTTCTGCCTGATTTCCTGAGTTCCAGTAGCGGGGGGTAACTTCAAAATGAGAAATTAAGTGCTGCAGCACGAAGTTTTCAGTTAGTGAGCCTTTAAATTCCGTAAATAACCGATTGCCTTCCCTGACAGCAATAGGGTCTAAAAATGACAATCTGCGCAACAAACCGATATCAATCAAATACAGCTTAAATGCAGACAGATCGTCGTAGGCTGACAGGGGCAAGCCAGGCTTTGATACTCGAAAAATCCGATGGACCAAGCCTGCATGAGAGAGCCACAGTAAAGCATCTTCATATTCCCGGGCACGAGCACCATGCTTCACGGATTGGTAGAGAAATTTCTTATTGTTTTTTGCCAGTTGAGACGGAATGGAGGCCCATAAATGATTGATCTTGGGAATTTCTCTATTTTCAGCATGCTTGGAGAAATCAAGGGAATAGGCACTGAGTATATCTTGCAAGACCTGTTGTGTTTTTTCTGTGTCCTGTTTTTCCAGTAGTGCTACAGCGGCTTCCGGCATGCCCCCAGATATAAAGAACATTTTCAATTTATCTACTAAGGGATGAAAGAAAATGTCTGGAATGGACTCAATTTTATCGATACTCTCCAAAAATGCAAACAAACTCGGATCTGCAGTTGCTAAAAATTCGGAGAAACAAATGGGATGTAAATGCAGGAAATCTACCTTTCCAACCGGAAAGGAGTTTCCTCTTGACATAGCTACTCCTAATAAGGAGCCTGCACTTGCTATTGCATATTCCGGTGCATTTTCACAGAAATACTTTAAGGTATTCAATGCATCATTGCACTCCTGGATTTCATCAAAAATGATCAGCGTAGTTTGTGGTGTAATAGCTTTTCCATGTACCAGAGAAAGATTTCGAACAATACTTTGAACATCGTTAGTATTCTGGAAAAATTGTTTAAGGTCAGGTTGCTCCTCAAAATTGAAATAGGCTACCTGGTCGAATTCCGCAGCGCCAAAATGCTTTAAAAGCCAGGTCTTCCCAACCTGCCGGGCCCCTTGTAGGATCAGCGGCTTACGGTCTGAAGCTTTTCTCCAGGTCGATAGTTTTTTTGTATGGTTCTTTTAATTTCCATCTCACACTTTAAGGGCCATAAGTGTGATTAAAATCACATAATCGGCATATAAGTTCGTAAAATAGGCGTCATTTAAATGTTTTAGATGACAGGAGCTAGTTGATTTATAGTTGTTTAAATGGAAATTCGGAATTTTCGAATTTGCAGACAAAGTGAGTTGTTGCATTTTTTGCAACAGTTCAATATTGAACTATCAAGGAATCCTTTATAGTTCGATTTTCGGTAGTCGGGCCGAAAATTCTAACTTGATCAATCTGAAAAATTGACAATGCGAATAAACAAAGTACAATTGATGGGGGGCGTTGGCGTGGGGCGAGTCCTGGTGAGGGGATTGGCCTTGGGGGTGTTAGTGTTCGTGTGGGGCAACTATATACGAGTTGGGACAGGTGGGAATTTTTATTTAAATTCTTACCCTACGATAGTCGCGTTCCGTAAATCATCCTCGCTGATTTCAATTTCTGCCGTAACGGGGGTGGCGCGCCTCGCTTGAAATTCTATGAAGTTAATAATGCGCAGGAAGGTAATTCGAGTGACCAATCCAAACCGACCGCCGCTAAGCATCCTTACATAAATATTTGGCCCAAAAGGCTGTGGAACCTCTATAATTGGGTTGCCAACCAAGTCGTAGATTTCATTGTACGTCATTACTTCTTTTTTTTGGCCGTTTTTTTGGCCTTCTTTGGTGGGGTATAATTAACCGACACCTTGATAAGTTCATCAAATGTGCCATCAATGGCCAACTTTTCTTCGTACTTGTCGGCCCTCGGTTTCTTCGCTTTTGCCATGTAATAAAGGTACAAAAAATAACCGCCCGCACGGGCAAAACGCGGGCGGCGCAAATAATCGTACCTTTGCAACAGAAAGGCCCGCGTAGAAACGCAGGCCGATCTTGGGGAGGTGTTATACATATCGTAGCGTGTTCGCGCTGGTTAATGACGCCAGTCGGGTGCTACCCCTCTAATGTGAGGTCGGTCAAAACTCTGGCACGACATACGATAACATATTTTTAAGGGGCAGCAATGCCCTTTTTTAGTACCTTTGTATTAGAAAATCGCTGTCAAAAGCGATTATAAGTTTTTACCGGCGGGTGTTTCCACACCTGCTTTTTTTATGCCAAATAGGCCGTTAAGACCTTCACGGTCTTTCTTATATCTTCGTCATCGAAATCAGGAGGTAACACCAATTTGGCTTCCCGGTTGTCTTTTAAAAATATCGGTATTTCCTTTGTTTTAGCCGCCGGCGGTGTGTGAGGCGGCGGTGTAAAAACCAATGGCTTAGAATTGGCCGTAGTATGCTTTGCCGCTGCTGGTTTGTCGGCTCGCTTGGGCTTTACATCAACGCTGGCATCCTCTCCTTCGGCATCGCCACCAATAGCTGCAAGGTCTAATTCAACCCTGAATATTTGGTCCTCCCCAATCAATTTGAGGGCATTTGCATTGATAAAAAACACCTTAGCCGCCAGCTCGGACGCCGGTCCGAAAATGCTATAATTCCGCTCCAAAGTGTTCGCCAATCCTATCTCGGAAGGAATTTGTTTGTCCTTATATTGTGTGATTAGTTTTCTGTATAAAGGCGGCTTGCCAAAGCATTCCAAAGTTAATTCACCTACATTTTCGTCCGGCAAAGGCTTGTCAATCTTTTTGAAATGTGCGGATGGTTTATACCCTTCTCCGGAGGATTTATCCAATAAGCCGTATTGTGCCGAACTGCTGAGGAGCATGAGGAATGTTCCACCAGCCTGCTTTAATGCTTTTGAGATTACGTCCTGCGGTGTAAATGAAACGTTGGAAAAATGACCATCAATCTTTTTTGTGAAGGCGAGACAGGCTGCGATGGTGTGCGAAGGATATGCCGAACTGCGCTGACGGGCCTTTTTGATATTAGGTGCGGCCGTGTTCGGCTCTGCGCCCGATGAAGTTGCTGCCATTAGATTATAAGTTTTTACAGGATAAAATTAGGGCGGTTTGCAATCCTAACCAAAACATTTTATCCTTCTAAATCTTCATATTTTGTTAATCAATTGATTTACAATTAAAAGAAAGAGTAAATTGATTTGGAAATGAAAAGATTGTGCATTATATTTGTCCCATCAAACGCCTAAAACATGAACTTCAAGAACCTGACCGAATGCTTAGATTACTTCAAGGATGAAGAAGTATGCATTGCCTATTTGGAGCAACAGCGGTGGGGTGGCACGCCCGCCTGTCCGTTCTGCGGGGTGGTTGACCCGTACAGGACGAATAGGGGCTTTAAATGCCGGGAAAAGACCTGTGGCAAGAAGTTCACTGTGAAGGTTGGGACGATCTACGAGAATAGCAAAATTTCACTGCGCAACTGGTTTGCCGCTGGCTATCTTTGCTTATCCTCTAAAAAGGGCATTAGCTCCCTCCAACTACATCGCCAGCTTGGAATCACCCAAAAAACGGCATGGTTCGTTCTACACCGCCTGCGCGAAATGCTCAAAGATAAGGCCCCTCAAATGCTGCGCGGTTCGGTGCAGATAGATGAAACGTATTCAGGAGGCAAAATTGGCAATAAGCATAACAGCAAAGTTGCTAAGCTCAAAGCCGAACAGGACGGTAAGGGGCTTTACGGCCGTAGTGTTACAAAGACGCCAATCTTCGGAATCGTAGAAACAGGCGGGAAGGTAGTCGTTAAGGTCACGCAATGGGTCACTAAGAGGCATGCGAAGGAGTTGATAGATAGGCATGTTGCCGAAGGTGCTACAATTACCACTGACGGCTATGCCATGTATGCTTTCCTTGGTAAGGATGACAAGTTCAAGCACGTTATGGTAGACCATCAGGCGGGCCAATACGTGAATGGCGGTTTTCATACGAACGGTATCGAAAACTTCTGGTCCCTCCTTAAAAGGGGATCATTGGAATCTTTCACCAAGTAAGCCCGCAGCACCTACAACGCTATTGCGACGAGTTTGCGGCCCGGTACAATACCCGGAAGATAAAGGACAATGAACGTTTTGAGCTTTACGTTCAGCAATGCAATGGTAGGCTGAAATACAGAGAGTTACTTGGGAAGGCGTAGGTTCGTATGCCATACATGTTTCCCCTTAAGTAGGAATGTTAAAAACCTTTCCATGCCTCTTTTTTTTGAAACAATTGAATAATCTTATTACCTTTGTGATAACAATACCTGCCACGCTTCCCGTAAGATTAGCGCACCCGGGCAGGTTTTCTGCTTTAAGTAGATGAACTTAAAGTAAATGCAATTTACAAAGCAAGCCAAAACTTTTGCTGATCAAATAGCCCTGTTAAAGGTCAGAGGCCTAAAAATAGAGGATGAAGACAATGCACTGTCTCAATTGTCTAACATAAGTTATTACCGCCTTAGTGCCTATTTGCTCTCTTTTCAAAAGTACAAAGATTCCACTCACACTTTCATGCCTTGGGCATCCTTTAATAGGGTAATGCAATTATACATTTACGACAGGGAGTTGCGTGGCATACTGTTGGATGCCATTGAAAGAATAGAAGTCGCACTGAGATGTAGAATAGTATATGAATATTGCCATCAGCATGGCACTAACTGGTATGAGGATAGTTCCCTATTTCTGAGGCAGCATCCCAAATTCATCCAGTTAATGGATAAAGAAATAAAGAATTCAAAAGAGACGTTTATCCAGCACTATAAGTCAAAATATACAAATCCTATCAAACCGCCGGCGTGGATGGCAATGGAAGTATTGTCGTTCGGGCAATTGTCAACAATGTTCAAGAATCTCAAGACAACTGCGGCGAAAAAAGCAGTTGCTAGACATTTTGGCGTAAGTCATACAATCTTAGAATCGTGGATGGAGCATTTAGTCTATATAAGAAACTTATGCGCTCATCATAGCCGTGTTTGGAACCGGACGATGACAATTACAGCGACGATGCCCACCAAAGCCACTCATAGGTGGGTTACAATTGCACCGTCAAAACCAGACAAAATATATTCGACACTTTGCATCACTGCCTATTTATTGCAACGAGTTACCCATAATGCACCTTTCTATGGAAAACTTAATACATTGATAAAGCGATTTGCTAAAGTAAATTTAGATGCCTCTGGATTTCCGAAAGGATGGCAAAAAGACCCGTTTTGGAAAGCTTTGTACATTCCTTTTACCCATAAGATCAGGTCCCTGTTTTTTGTCACAAAAAGCACTATTGTTAGGCGCTGGGCTGTCCAATAACTGAGAATCCCAATAATCACCCCCCTGTCCCAACTTGTATATAGTTGCCTCGTGTGGGGATGCGGAGGGGTATCGGAGCGGCGGGGGGTGAAGGAGGCGGAGCCGAAGGGGAGAGTGTGGAAGCTGAGGTGGCATAGTGTAAAGTCTGTCAAGCAAAGGCAATATGAGGGGCGAAGGTTGGTCGACGAGAAAGAGTTTACGACGAAAGAGGATGGCGATCGTGCAATCGATAAGCCATATGGATCTGATAAGAAGAAAGATCAGGACTAAGGATGTCTACCAATATGATGAAAAGGGCAACGAGAGGGCGTCTTTTTCCTATGAGGCTCCATTGTGATCGATGGGAAAATGTTAACTTGATGCAAAGTTTGTCACATGAGAAGCGGTATAAAGGTTTTCCTTTTTTTGTTGGGGGTGGTTGGGGTGTTGGTTCTTTGCGGGTTTGGGCGGAGGGCCCGGGGGGTGTTTGAGAAGGTGAAGGTGGAGGGCGGGTTTGTTTCGGGGGTGGTGAGTGGTAAGGGGGAGATCCACAGTTTTAAGGGGATCCCTTTTGCGGCGCCGCCGGTGGGGGTGTTGCGGTGGAAGGCGCCGCAGCCGGTGGTGGCGTGGCAGGGCGTGAGGGTCTGCGATCGTTTTGGGCCGAGCCCGATGCAGAACAAGCCTGAGCCCTTTAGCATGTGGTCGCAGGAATTCCTGATCCCGGCGGAGCCCATCAGTGAGGATTGTCTTTACCTGAATATTTGGACGGGGGCGAAGTCGGCCAGGGAGAAGCGGCCGGTGTTGGTATGGATCTATGGCGGCGGGTTTGGGAGTGGAGGCGCGGGGGTGCCGATCTATGACGGCGAGGCGATGGCCAGGAAGGGGATCATCTTTGTGAGCATCAACTATCGCGTAGGCGTGTTTGGATTTTTTGCGCATACCGGGCTGACGAAGGAGTCGCCCAATCATGCATCCGGCAACTATGGACTCATGGACCAGATCGCGGGGTTGAAATGGGTGCGGAACAATATCGCGGCCTTTGGTGGCGACCCTCATAACGTGACCATCGCGGGTCAGTCGGCCGGCTCTATGAGCGTCAACTGCCTGGTGGCATCGCCGCTTGCCAAAGGTCTTTTCGAGAAGGCGATCGCCGAGAGCGGCGCTGAATTTATACAGAAGTGTCCGTCTTTGTCCGCCGCCGAGGCGGATGGGCAGCGGTTGATGCAACAGATGAAGCTGGGTTCCATCACCGATCTGCGCGCCGTACCTGCCGAAGAACTGCAGAAGCAGCAGGGGAATCTTCGCGGGCCGATCATCGACGGGTATGTGCTGCCGGATGCCATCTTTAATATCTTCAACGCGGGCAAGGAGAATACAATCACTCTGCTCACGGGATGGAACGAGGACGAGGGGCTGATGTCCGGGCCTGTCGAGAGTGCCGCCGACTTCATTAGGGACATGCACATCAAGTATGGCGTGAATGCGGCCAGTCTGCTGCATTATTATCCTGCGCAGACGGATTCACAGGCGCTGGTCTCGCAGCTGAGGCTCTCGCGGGACGTGATCTTTGGCGTCGAGAATTATACTTTTGCCAATGTTGAGAGCGGGCAGGGCGCCAAGGTGTATGTGTATCGATTTGTGCGGAAGCCGCCGGCCACGGGGGAATACCTTAAATATGGCGCCTTTCACACGGCGGAAGTGCCTTATGCGTATGACAATCTGCAATTCGTGAACCGGCCCTGGGAGCGGGTCGATCATACGCTTGCCGACCTGATGTCGACCTATTGGGCGAATTTTGCACGTACGGGTAATCCCAATGGAAAGGGGCTTCCGGTTTGGGATGCTTATAGCCGGGGTGTGGAACGGGTCATGTTCCTGAATGCGCAATCCGCGACGGGGAACCTGGGGGATAAGGCGGCGTTGGATATATTGTTTAAAACGATGAGTAGTGAATAGTTATTGATTCAAATACTCGATCATTTTTTTGAGAAAATATTCGGAAGGTTCTTCATCGGTGTGCTGGGCGAGGAAGGTTTCGGCCTTTTGTTCGTCGGCGCTCAGCGCGAAGGCTTTTTTGATCAGTCGTTTGTCCATGATCCTCAGCCGGACGGTATGGATATCCGGGAAGGGGAAAACGATATAGTATTCCCGTGAGTCCACATAGGTCCGGCCCCTCACTTGGGAATGCAGCGAATAATACAGCGAATATTTGTCGTCGGTCTTTATGATCCGAAAGAAGAGGTCCCTGTCGTTGATGGCGGGGACATGTTCCAGGGTCAGGGTCTGCTGCCCGGCGTAATCAAAGGTGACGGATTGGAACTCTTTGCTGTTGACCCGGTACTGGATCTGTCGGTCGCTGGTGGCGAGCAGTTTTTGGGCGGCTTTATCGAAATTATATACGAGGTTGCTATCGTTGGTGAAGAGGGGGTTTTGTGAGACGATCGTGCCCTTTACCCAATCTGAAAAGAGAATGGGGCTGTTGGTCATCGGCGCGTTGAAGCCGGTTGGTGGAGTTGTTTGAGTGGGGAAGACGCGTTGGGCTGTTGCAGCGGTGGCAGAAAAGGAGTAGAGCAGCGCGAAGAGTAGGATAGGGTTCATTACAGGTTTTGTTTTTTCATTTCTTCGACGGCGTGGTTGGCGGCGCGTGCGGTGAGTGCCATAAAGGTGAGCGACGGGTTTTGGTTGCCGGTAGAGGTCATACAGGCGCCGTCGGTGACGAAGACATTCTCGCAGGCATGGAGCTGATTCCATTTGTTGACTAAAGAGCTTTTGGGGTCCAGGCCCATGCGTACGCCGCCGACCTCATGGATGTCGAGGCCGGGGTTTTGGTGGTTGTCGACGCCGGAGATATTCTTGCAACCGGCGGTTTCGAGCATCTCGGCGCCTTGACTGAGGAAGTCGGCTGCCATTGCCGCGTCGTTATTGTCGTACCCTACCGAAGTGATCAGCAGGGGCACACCCCATTCGTCAGTCTTATCGGGACTTAGTCGAACGTGGTTCTCGAATTTTGGCAGCGTCTCGCCCTGCATTCCCATGGACACATACCAGGGGCCTGGCTCTGTGATAGCGTCTTTCCAGGCGCCGCCGATCCCGGGTTTGTAATTGCCTTGATCCCAGCCAGCGCGCGAGGCGGAATAATAGGCCATATAGCCCCGGTGGAAGCCGAGCCCTTCGTGTTTGAACACATTGCGGAAGGCGGGGATAAAGATCTGGGTCGGCCGTCGGCCGTAGTAGTAGCCATCGGGGTACCCCTCGAAACTGGCGTTTATGGAACCCCGGTAGTTGTGGAAGGCGATATGATGTCCGAGGAGGCCGTTGTCGTTGCCGAGGCCCTGCGGGAAGCGGTGGGAACGTGAGTTCAGCAGGATGAGGTTTGTGTTCAGGGTGGCGGCGTTCACGAAGATGATGCGGGCGGTGTATTCCGTGACGGCTTTTGTCTGTGCGTCGATGACGCGGACGCCGGTAGCTTTGCCTTTCTTTTCGTCAAAGATGATCGACTGGACGACGCTGAAGGGTTGGAGGGTGAGTTTGCCGGTGCGTTGGGCCCAGGGGATGGTCGTGGAATTGGAACTGAAATAGCCGCCGAAGGGGCAGCCACGGTCGCATAGGCTTCGCGCCTGGCATTGACCGCGTCCCTGTTCGAGGTGGACGGGCTGCGGTTTTGTGAGGTGGGCGCAGCGCCCGATGATGACGGGCCGGTTAGGGTAGTGGGCGACGATCTTGTCGCGAATATGTTTTTCCACGCAATTGAACTCCCAGGGTGGCAGGAACTCGCCGTCGGGCAGATTCAGCAAGCCGTCTTTGTTGCCGCTAATGCCGGCGAAGCGTTCGACATGGCTGTACCAGGGGGCGAGGTCTTCATAACCTATGGGCCAGGGCACGGCGAAGCCGTCGCGGGCGGGGCCATTGAATTCGTAGGGACTCCAGCGTTGTGTCTGTCGTGCCCAGAGCAGGGACTTGCCGCCTACCTGGTATCCTCTGATCCAGTCGAAGGGTTTTTCCTGGATGTAGGGGTGGGCGCTGTCGGGGACGAAGAAATGTTTTGTCGCTTCGCCGTAGGCGTAGCAGCGGGCGGCGATGGGATTGTCGTTTTTTACTTCGAGGGGAAGGGCGCCTCGATGTGGGAAGTCCCAGGGGTTTTTTGTGGCGGTGGGATAATCTTTTAGATGTTCTACGGGGCGACCGCGTTCCAGCATCAATGTGGTGAGGCCGTGTTCGCAGAGTTCTTTGGCGGCCCAGCCGCCGCTGATGCCGGAACCTATGACAATCGCATCGTAATGGTTCATTTGGGGAAGTTCAGGTTATCAATATACCGAAAAATGGGCAAATTGATCGAGATCATGCCGGTGGTTGACGCGGATCATTTTCCGGCTACTGTCTTCGTGCGATTTTTGTCTCCTAAAATTAATCGATATGTTAACAACCTTTCAATCCGCTGGAAACTTGCTGGCCTATGAGCCGGTGCCGCAAAAAACATCTGCCATTGCACGTTTTTTTGATTGGGCTGCAAAACAGGACGCGCCGAATCACATCGGCTGGGTGGGAATTACAATCATGTGCATGACGGCCGTATTCTTTCCGCTGACGATGGCTGCCGTGTTGTGGAATGGAGCCGCGTTCGGTCTGATCATTGCAGCAATGTGTTCGCTGGTGCTGGTGGTTGTCTCTAATTTGGCTGCAATGCCTACTAAGTATACGATCCCTTTCTTCCTGGTCGCAATTGCCATCGACCTGGCGGTTGTGGGCCTGAGTTTCTTTGTTCGTTAGCAATTTCGGCGGCTGTGGTGACAGTCGGAGGGGCGCCCAAGGCAGAGGGGCGCCTGCGGTCCGACGGGTTACCAGCGGGTTAAGCCGAGGAGTTTTTCGCCGAGGGGGGTAAGGGTGGCGACGGGGTTTTGTTTTTCGCGTTGGAGGGGATCGCCGGGGAAAGCGTAGCCTTCCATGGGGTTGCGACTTTGCCAACTGTTGATCCGCCATTCGCGAAGGGCTTCATTGTCTTCCTGTGCGGGCATCATCGAGATATATTGGGCGATACGGACTTTGTCGCCGCTTAGGTTTGGTCGGATGCCGTGGGGCTGGAGACTATTGAAGATCAGGAGGTCGCCGGCTTCTAATTTTACCTTGACGAGCTCGAAGCCGGTGGGATCTGGTTTGTAATGATCGCGGTCTTCGGGCTGGGTGAGTTTCCAGGTGTCGTAGATGCGGAAGAGCTCGGGGATGCACTGGAAGCCGCCCATATTCTCGTCGGTTTGGTCCGCGAGCGCCAGGACGCCCTGGACGTTTTGGGGTTTTGTTTCGGGATCATAATCCCAATGGATAAATCCTTTGGCCTCGAATCCGGGCCGTTGGGGGAAGTTGAGGTTGGCGCGGTCGATGGTGACCCAGAGTTTTTCGGTGCCCCAGATGTCGGCGAAGGCCTGGTGGAGCTTGGGCTGTTGACGGTTGTCCCACATGTATTGCTGGTTGTAGATCTCCACCATGCCCGTGTTGACGAGTTCCTTCATCTGCATTTCGGTATTGGGCTTGCGGTACCAGGTCTCGGGGTCGTGGGGGTCTTTGCTTTCATATTGCCAGAGGTAGTCGGCCAGTTTTTTTGCCTGTTCGCGGGGGACTGCTTTTTTGATGATCACGTATCCGTTGGTGATCCAGAAGTCCCAGTCGGCTTCGGTGAGGATGCGGAGGGGCTGGCCGTTGGAGCGGTCGTTGAGTTTTTGGGCGCTTGATTTTGCGGTGGATGGATTGCCGGGGATCTCCTTGTGGGCGTTCATCGTTTGCGGCTGCATCGTTTTTGTGTCCATGTTGGTTTGTTTGTATTGTAAAGCTAGGAAGGTGGATGGGTTTGGCTGTTCTGGCTATTGACGAATTTTTGCTCTGTATTGACATTTTGGCTACATTGGTGGTCTAAAATGGAGCAATGGGGCACGGGAGCATTCAATTAGAGAAGATCCGTTTCGAGGCGGGGAAGTCGTTCCGGCTTTTTAGTCCGCGGTTGCGGAACACGTTTTTTTGGCATTATCATCCGGAGTTCGAGTTGGTGTTTGTGGAGGCCGATGCGGGTATCCGGCATGTAGGAACGCATATCAGGACCTATACCGAGAGTGATCTGGTGTTTATCGGCGCCAATCTGCCGCATCTGAATTTTGACTATCGGCTGCGGAGTGACTATCATCAGATCGTGATCCAGCTGCGCTGTGATTTTTTGGGTGGGGGGATTGGCGTGGCGCCGGAATTTGCGGAGATCGCGAAGCTGTTCAAAGATGCGGCTTATGGGATCGCTTTTCATGGGGAGACGAAGGCGGTGGTGGCCGGTTTATTAAAGGAGTTGACCGGATTGCCGGCGTTGGAGCAGCTGTTGCGGTTGATGGAGGTTTTCCAACTTTTGGCAGAGTCGGAGGAGCGTACGGTCCTGAATGAGCGTTTAGATGATTTTATCCTGAAGGACAAGATCCGGATGGGGGCCATTTATGAATATATTGATGCCGAATATCATCGCCGGCCGGATGTGAATGTGGTTGCGCGGAAGGTCAATTTGACGACGCCGGCGTTTTGCCGGTATTTCAAGCGGCAGACCAAGATGACGTTTACGGATTTTGTGAATCAATACCGGATCGAGCGGGCAAAGGATCTGCTGATGCAGGGCGAGCAAGTGGGTGCGACCTGTTATGCGGTGGGGCTTGAGAGTTTATCTTATTTTAATAAAATTTTTAAGGAGCTGACTGGTGAGAACCCTAGTGTTTTCCGGCGGCGGCATTTCGTCTTTGCATGAGTTCGCGCCAGGTGGTGAGGATGATGCCCTGGTCTTTCAGGGCTTTTTTGAAGGCGGGGTTTAGTTTTGGCATAGCATCAATTTTTTATATGAACCGAATGTACATTATCTTTTTTATGGTTTTTGGGCTTTGCTCCTGTGGGCGGGGGCGGTATTACGATAAAAACACCTGGCTGATCCCGGCTGAATTCAACTATTACCGGCTGAAGGGTTCGCCGCGGCGGGTGACGGAGTATTCCTGTGATGGCAAGACCGATACAAGCGCCAGGCAAAATGGGCAGTATTATCAGGTCTATGATTTTAACCGGGAGGGGAATATCACGGATCGCCGGCTTTTTGTGAATAAGCAACTGGTGATGGAGCTGCAGACTTCTTTTGGGGTGGATGGTTACCTGATGAAAATGGAAGACAGCAGGTCGGGTTTTACCGATACGCTGTTTACGGGCAGTCGCTCTGTGGGAAGTGGATGGTTCAAGAGTTTTTCGTATGGGGGGGCGGGAAATGCGAAGACTTTTCTTACCCGGTTCTGGAAAGACGGCGAGGAGGGGTTGAGCAAGGTCTATGAAGACAGTGCGGCTTCCGGAAACCCTGTGCAGCGGGTGTATGTGTATTATCAGGGGCAGCGGGTGCTGAAACAGATCGCAAGTAGTGAGAACGCTTTGCTGGAGCAAAGGTATTTTTATGGCAAGGGGGATAGTCCGGACAGCGTGGAATGGATCACGGGTGGAAAGGTGGCGCAAAGGGAGTTGTTCCGGAATAATCAATGGGGTGATCCGCTCTCGTATGGGAAGATCGCGGGCAGGGACACGGTGGAATATCGGTTTTTTGGTTACAGATATGATGAGAAGGGCAATTGGGTCTGGCGGCGGGACAGTACGCGGGAGAAGGTGACGATCACGGAGCGGGAGTTCATGTACTGACCGGACAGGGGGTGCTGGCCGGACAGGGGGCGTATCGAAAACGGACAGTCGGCGGGGTTGGTTGTAGTATAAGGGGCTGTGAATGAGGTTCGTGTGAAATCGGCATTTTTATGGTGGCGGTTCCTAGTCTAAATACTTTTTGGGCATGTTCCGCAACTACTTTAAAACCGCCTTTCGGAGTCTGAGGGCCAATAAGGTCTATTCGTTTATTACGGTTGCCGGTCTTGGTGTCGGCATTGCCGTTTGCCTGGTCATATTTCTTTTTATCAGTTATGAGCAGAGCTTTGATACGTTTCACAGCAAAAGCGCGCGAATTTATCGCGTCCTGATAAAGGGCGCGCCAACGCCTGACAAGGAAACCCGTTATGGTGCGGGGGTGCCGTTCCCGGTGCCGTGGGCGATCAAGCATGATCTGCCAGACTGGACAACGAGTGCGGCGTTTATGTTGGATGACATCCAGTTGATGCCGCTTGACAAGGCGGGAAATCCGGAGAAGAAGTTCAAGGAGAAGACCGGGGTGCTGTTGGTGCAGCCCGCTTTCTTTTCCATTTTTGATTTTCATCTTGTGGCGGGCGATCCGGCGACGGTGCTCACCGACAGGATGTCGGTTGTCATGACGCAATCGACGGCGGAGCGTTTTTTTGGCGATTGGCGGCAGGCCGTGGGGCGGACGATAAAGTTCCAGGACCATGATGTTTTCAAGGTGACGGGTGTTATGGCCGATGTACCGGGTAATAGTGATTTTAACAAAGTGCATCTGCTATTTAACTATGCGATCGTGAATACGGAAAAGAGCACGGATTGGTGGTCTGTTGATGCGGAGCACGAAGTGTATGTGTTATTGCCGGAGCATGTGAGCCTGGCGACGGCCGATCGGCAGTTGGATGCTTTGTCGAAAAAATATCAGACGCCGGATGATAAGAACACGCAGGTACTGGAACCGCTGGCCGCGGTGCATTTCAGCGTGAAGCAGGAAAATTTCAGCGGGCGGACGATCAGTGCGGAGCGGATCAGGACCTTGTGGCTGATCGCGGGTTTTATATTGTTGATCGCCTGTGTGAATTTTATCAATATTGCTACGGCGCAGGCCGTGAACAGGGCGAAGGAAGTAGGGGTGCGGAAGGTGATGGGGAGCAATCGGGGGCAGCTGAGGCTGCAGTTTTTGCTGGAAGCATTTCTGCTTGTGGTTGTCAGCGTTGTGCTGGCTGTTCTGTTGACGGCGTTGTGTATGGGGCCGATCAGCAAGAACCTGGATATGCCGGTATCGTTGCATCTTTTTGAGCAGGGACCGGTGTTGTTGTTTTTAGGGGTGACGACGGTCGTCGTGACATTGTTGGCGGGTATTTATCCGGCGCTCGTGTTATCGGGATTTAATCCCATCACGGCATTGAGGGCCAAGTTAGCGGCGCGGAGCAGCAGTGGGATCACGTTAAGGAGGGGGTTGGTGGTGTTGCAATTCGTGATCGCGCAGGCTTTGATCATCGGAACATTGCTGGTCTTGCGGCAGCTCAATTATTTTACGCATCAGTCGATCGGGTTTGATAAGCAGGCGCTGATAGCGGTTCCCTTTCCGGGGGATAGTGTGAGCATCAGCAAGCTCAATTTTCTGCGAGACCGGATCATGGCGGTCAAGGGGGTGGAGCAGGTAAGTTTCAACAATGCCGTGCCGGCGGCCTTATCCTCGGACAATTGGTGGACGGATTTCAGTTTTGATCATTCCAAGAAGGACGCCGGTATTGCAGCCATCCGGAAGTGGGTCGATGCCAATTATATTTCGACCTATGGGATGAAGCTGGTAGCGGGACGAAATATCACTACAACGGATTCGGTCAGGGAGTTTTTGATCAATGAAACGTTGGCCAGGAAGCTTGGGTATTCCGATCCGCAAAAGATATTGAACCGCGAGATCAATCTTTGGAATGGTTGGGCGGTGGGCGCGATCGTCGGGGTGGTCAGGGATTTCCATCCAACCTCGATGAAGGATTCGCTGTCGGGGGTATTCATGTTGAATTTCAAGCGGGGGTTTAGCAATGCGTCCATCAAGCTGGATGGGCGGGATCTGATCGGCAGTGTGGCGGCATTGGAGAAGATCTGGTCGGCAACCTATCCCGACTATGTTTTTGAGTACCAGTTCCTGGATGAGAAGATCGCCAGTTTTTATAAGGATGAGGCGAGGCTCTCGCTTTTCTACCAGGTCTTTGCGTTGATCGCGATCTTCCTGAGCTGTCTGGGTTTGTATGGGTTGGCTTCGTTCATGGCGGCGCAGCGGTTAAAGGAGGTGGGTATCCGGAAGGTGTTGGGGGCGACGGCGGCGAATATCGTGTATTTGTTCAGCAGGGAATTTGTGGTGTTGATATCGATCGCGTTTGTGATCTCGGCCCCGATAGCCTGGTATTTTGTGCATGCGTGGGCGCAGCAATATGTGTTTCGCATTCCGATCAGCGGGTGGATATTTGTTGGGGGTGGAGGGATAGCCTTATTGATCGCACTCATGACTGTTAGTTTTCAGGCTATCAGGGCCGCGAATTCCAATCCGATCATAAGTTTAAAAAGCGAATAGATGTTCAAGAGTTATTTTAAGACGGCCTTCCGCAATATGATGAAGGATAAGTCGCATTCTTTTATCAATATAGCGGGTTTGTCGATTGGGATGGCTGTGGCCTTGCTGATCGGGTTTTGGATCCATGACGAGCTGTCTTATGACAAAAATTTCAAGCATTATGACCGGATCGCGCAGGTCATACAGAATGTGACGAATAATGGCGAGGTAGAGACCTGGTTCAATGTGCCGTATCCTCTGGCCGCGGAGCTGCGGAAGCATTATGGCAGCGATTTTGCGCAGGTCGTAATGGGCACCGGATTCGGTCGGCATATGCTGGCGTTGGGTGAGAAGAAGTTCAATGAAAATGGGACATTTTTAGAGGCCGGGGCACCGGAGCTATTTCGCCTGGATATGGTGCGTGGTGATTGGCATGGGTTGGATGATCCGAGTTCGATATTGCTGAGTGAATCGGCGGCGCGGGCGTATTTTGGGGATGATGATCCGATGAATAAGATCATGAAAATCGATGACCTGCCGGTAGTGAAGGTGACGGGTGTTTATCGCGATCTTCCAAAGAACAGCAGCTTTGCGGACGTGCAATTTATTTCGCCCTGGGATTTTTTGTATAACAATACCACCTGGATCAAGAGGATCTCGGATCCCTGGAGACCCAATTTTGTGTCGATCTATGTGCGGCTGAATGACAACGTGAGTTTTGCGCGGGCCTCGGCGAGGATCAGGGATGCCAAGCTGAAGATGGTCAATGCGGCGTTGCAGAAGAAAAAGCCGGCCTTGTTCCTGCAGCCCATGAGCGACTGGCATTTGCGGTCAGAGTTCAAGGATGGGGTAAAGGTGGGCGGGGCCATTCAATATGTGTGGATGTTTGGGGTCATCGGGGTGTTCGTGTTGCTGCTGGCGTGTATCAATTTTATGAATCTTAGCACGGCGAGGAGCGAGAAGCGGGCGAGGGAAGTGGGCATTCGGAAGACGGTGGGTTCGCTGCGCAGTCAGTTGGTGCAGCAATTCTTTGTGGAGTCTTTGTTGACGGTGGTCTTTGCTTTTGCGGTGGCTTTGGTGCTGACCTGGGTGGCTTTGCCGAGCTTTAACGAAATAGCGGACAAGGTGCTGACGATCTCCTGGAGCAGTCCGTTCATGTGGGTGAGTTGTGCGGCGTTTATTCTTTTCACTGCATTGGTAGCGGGAAGTTATCCGGCGGTGTATCTTAGTTCATTCAATCCGGTGAAAGTGTTGAAGGGGACATTTAAGGCGGGGCGTTTTGCGGCAATACCGAGAAAGGTATTGGTAGTGGTGCAATTTACGGTGTCGGTGACATTGATCATAGGGACCATTGTCGTATACCGGCAGATACAATTTGCCAAGGACCGGCCGGTTGGGTATACAAGAGCAGGGCTTATTGCGATACCGGTGAATACGCCTGCGATCCACAATCATATTGTAGCGGTGAGTGATGAACTGGTGAAGACGGGCGCGGTCGTGGGTTTGAGCGAAGCGGGGAATACGACGACGGAGAATGGGAGCAGCAGCAGCGGATTTGACTGGCCGGGTAAGGACCCTGGTCTTTCCGTCGATTTTGGAGTTACCGTTGTCTCGCATGCCTATGGAAAGACCATTGGCTGGACAATGATGGCGGGCAGGGATTTTTCCAAAGATTTTCCTTCCGATTCGTCGGGGATCATATTGAACGAGGCGGCGGTAAAGTTTATGAATTTGAAACATCCTGTGGGTACTATCGTGACGAGTTTTGGGGCGCCCAATCATGTGATCGGCGTGGTGAATGACCTGGTGACGGGATCGCCATATGACGAGCCCAGGCCGGTGGTCTATGGACTGTCGACGGACCCGGGGAATGATGTGATCGTCAAGATCGATCCGGCGTTGAGTGTGAGGGATGCGCTGGTGAAGATTGCGCCGGTCTTCAAGCGGTACGATCCGACCGAGATCTTCAGCTATCAGTTTACCGATGAAGAGTATGCGAAGAAGTTTGGGAATGAGGAGCGGATAGGCAAATTAGCGAGTTTTTTTGCGTTGTTTGCCATTGGCATTTCGTGTCTGGGGTTATTTGGACTGGTGTCGTTCGTGGCCGAGCAGCGTAAGAAGGAGATCGGGGTGCGGAAGGTGTTAGGGGCTTCATTGTTTAATGTTTGGAATTTGCTGAGCAAGGACTTTGTGGTATTGGTGGTGGTGTCGTATTTGATCTCGGTTCCGTTGGCATATTTCGCGATGCGGGGATGGTTGCAGAATTATCATTACCGGACTGCCTTATCTTTGTGGATATTTTTGGCGACGGGGGCTGGGGCCTTGCTGATCACGGTTGCGGTGGTTAGCTTTCAGGCTGTCAGGGCGGCTGTCGCCAATCCGGTAAAAAGTTTAAGGAGTGAATAATTATGACCCCATTGCAAGGTATTATGATTTTCTAAGCAGGCTGTTTTTTGGGAGGAGTGAGCTATTGGCGCAAGTCGAGCTGTTAGGGTATGTGCGGGCGGGGAGCCGGATGTTGATCGTTGGCGGGGGAACGGGCTGGATATTGGAGGAGATTGCTGTGCGATATCCGGCGGGGTTGCGGATCACCTATGTGGAATCTTCGGGGGCGATGATGCGGCTTGCGAGGAAGCGGGCGGTGGGGGCGAGCGTTGTATCTTTTGTAGAGTTGCCGGTGGAGGAGTTTGTGGCGGAGGAGCGGTATGATTGTATACTGACGGGTTTTTTGTTCGATAATTTTTCCGCGGAGTTGGCGAGGCGGGTCGTCGGGTTGCTTTCACCGATGTTGGAGGCCCGGGGATGTTGGCTTTTTGCGGATTTTTATTACAGGCGGCGTGAGAGCCGGTTCTGGCAGGGTTTGATGTTGCGGGTGATGTATTTTTCGGCGCGGCTTATCTGCAGGGTCGACGCCCGGGAGTTGCCCGATATGGATGCGTTGTTTGCGCAGGCGGGTTTCGCGCCTGATCGCATTTCCTGGTATTATAAGGGGTTTATAAAGGCTGTGGCTTATCGGCGCGTACGAAGCTGACGTTTAGCGCTCTGTCGATGGAGATGAGCATTTGTTGTGGGGCGCCTTTGTCGTTGCCTTTGCCGGGGACGAAGGTGATGGTGCCGACCGAGCCGTCGAAGGCTGTGCCGTTTGTTTGGAAGCGGTCTTTTGTTAACGGGTGGATGGGGAACAGGGTCGATGGTGGTCTTGAAAGATAGAGTTGGTTGTCTTTTAGTTCGACGTTGAAGCCGGTTTGGGCTTCGGTGGAATAGTAATAGCCGGTATAGGGTTGGAGATCCTGGGGGGAGAGCATTTCCATCGGTACGGTCTCGCTGACCGTGACGGTTCTGTGGGTAGCGTTTGTGGCGTCTTTTTCTACGAACAGATTGATCACGAGTTGGGGCAGGTTGGCGCCTCTGTCGAAGGCGGAGGTGTTGCTGAGCCAGGCGATGGACCAATTGGATTCGGGGAAGGTGCCCAGGTAAGCGCGGTAGCTGGCTGTGGCGCCGGTGTGGTTGATAAAGGGTTGACTGAATAGGCGGTTGATGAAGAGGCCTGCGCCGTAGTGGTTTGGTTGGCCGTTGTTGAGGTTTTCGGTGGCGAGCTGTTGGTTGAGGAATTCGGGGCCTCCGAGGTTTTTGTTCAGGTAGAAGCTGTTCCATTTCAGCAGGTCTTCGGCGGTGGTGAGCAGGCCGCCGTTGCCGTAGACGTCTTCATTTGGCATATTGGTTTCGTAGGTGCTGTCTTTTGTCAGGGCATAGGCGATGGCGCGGTCGGGCACGATGCGTTTGTGGTCATCGCGCCAGGAGGTGTGGGTCATGCCTGCGGGCAGGAAGATGTATTTTTTTGTGAAATCGGCGAGACTCATGCCGCTGACCCTTTGGACGATGATGGCGAAGAGGTTGTAGTTTGAATTGCTGTAGATGAAGGTATCGTTCGGCGTATTGTTGAGGGCCTGTTGGCGGCAGATGATGTCGAGGGCGTCGGCGTTGGAATAGGTCTTGGTGGTGCGGGGCCAGCCGGCGATGGCGGCGATGGAGCCCCAATCACGGATGCCGCTTGAATGGTGCATCATGTGGCGGAGGCGGATGATCTTTCCATAGTCGGGCAATTCGGGGACGTATTTGCGGACGTCGTCGTCGAGGGACAGCTTGCCCTGTTGTTGGAGGAGGAGGATGGCGGCGGCGGTGAATTGTTTGGAGACCGAGCCGGCTTCGGTGGGTGAGGTTGTGGTGAGTGAGATGTGGTGTTCGAGATCGGCCAGTCCCCAGACTTTTGAATAGATGAGTTGGCCGTTGCGACTGATGGCGAGTTCGCAGCCGGGGGCATCGGGGTGGTAGCGGGCGAAGAGTGATTCTATCGTTTTTACGGTGTCCTGCCAGGTTTGGGCGTTGGCGAATTGAGTAGCGAGGGGGAAAAGGAACAGGAGCAGGATAAATTTTTTCATGGCAATAAATTTACGGCTTTTCGTTTACCGGATCAAGACTACGGTTCCGCGGAGATAGCGTTGTTTGCCGGTGATGTCACTGAATTCGAGCACGTAGATGTAGGTGCCGGCGGGTTGGCGGGCGCCTTTGTAATCACCGTCCCAGCCTTGGTTGGGGTCGGCCGATGAGAAGACCTCGAGGCCGTTGCGGTTGAAGACGGTCAGGTGAAAGCTGGCCGGCTGGATGAAATAGCGGGCGCGGAAGGTGGCGTTGTTGCCGGCGGGGCCTGGCGTGAAGGCGTTTGGCACGTAGAGGTTGTAGTCGCATTTGCCGAAGCTGATGGTCTTTTGCGTCTGTGTGGCGCCACAGGCATCGGAGATGGTGACGGTATAGGTTCCGCCTTTTGTGACCTGGTAAAAGGGCAGGGAGGAGCCGTCCTGCCAGGTGTAGTGGAACGCGGGATTATTCGGGAGGCTGAGCAGGACGGTGTCATTTTGACAAACGGTGGTATCGGGGATGCCGAGGGCGCTGGTAGGCGGGAGGGGTATCCAATTGAGGAGATAGGGGCTGGATACGAGGCAGATGCTGTCGTTCTGTACCTGCACGCGGTACTGTGCCGGAGAGGGGTTGTTTCGGGTGAGGGTGAGGGTTTTACCGGTTTCATTGGGGAGGAGGGTGTCGTTGCGGTACCAGAGTGTGGCGGAGGCGGCGTAGTAATCAGCGGGCTGCATTTGGAGGGTGATGGACTGGCTGCAGGAATCGCCGTTGAGCACGCTGATCGTGGGGAAGGGTACGTGTGCCTGGTAGAACTGGAGGCTGTCGAGGAAGAAGGAGAAGGTGTTGTTGCGTACGTTTATCCCCTGGTAGGGGACGGTGATGGGCTGGGTGGTGAAATTGGTATCGCAGCTTGGGCCGATGGAGATCGCGTTGATGTTCATGGTTGGCGTGAATTGGATACTTGTGCGGGTCCAGGAGCCGGGCAGGCCGGATACCTGTACGCTGCCGAGGGGTGTCCAGCCGGCGACGGCGGGGCATCCCAGGATAGGGAATGGCTGACTTACCGTGGAGCAATCGGGCATTCCGTAGAGGGTGAAGGTTTCCGGCGAGGGTGAGGAGCCGGGGCCGAGGGTCTGGGTGTGGACGGACAGGTATTGTGTTCCGGGGGTACCAAAGCCGACGAAGAAATCGAGGCGGTAGAGGGAGTCTTTGAGCAAGGTGCCGGTGAGACAGGTGCTTGCGGAGGATTTGTACCCGGGATAGACATATAAGCCTTGATTGAAGCCGTAGTCGCTGACTGCCAGGACGCCCTTGCCGTCGGGGACGGGTTGGGGGACGATGGGGAAGAGGCAGATGTAGACCGAGTTGTAGGCCGCGTTGAGGATGGTATCATTGGAAATGAGGTAATTGGTGCAGGGGTTGAGGAAGCCGGTGTACATTTCGCTGGTCGTGGGGTACCATCCGGTTACGCCGCTGAAGCCGCTTGTACAGGTGGGGGGAATGTTCTCGATGGAGGGGTTGCTGAGGATATAGATGGGGTCCATGGGGACGCGGTTGCAGGTATCCTGGGTGCGGGCCTGCGTTGACAGTAGACAAAGCAAAAGCAATGGTATCGGGAGTTTGGTTCCCATAAGCTTGCCTAAATATACGGTTTAATTGTCCGAAGGGTTGGCTATTGGATCGGCGAGTCAGGGAGGAGGGCTTCGTCTAATTTTCCTTCTCTTACAGAGAGGAACCAGGTATGGCTGTTTTTGTCGAGGGTGAGGGATCTGGTGTATTTTTCGTTTTGGAAGATAATGCCTGCCTTGTCGTCGCAGGCGTAGCCGGGCTGCAATTGTCCGGCGAGGAGGGCTGCGACGTAAAGGGGTTTGCGGGTGGGTTCGCTATGGTAGTGGGGGCAATGGCTGTAGGGCAGGAAGCCGAGGCCGTTGACGATGGAAAGGGCTACGGGGCGGGAGTCGCTATAGCCACCCTGAAACCAACAAAGCGAACCTGCGCTGCCGCCGGCCAGGACGATGCCTTTATCGTAAGCTTTTCGCAGGACGGTGTCAATGCCCTGGGCTTTCCAAATGGCGATCATATTCAGGGTGCTGCCGCCGCCCACGATGATGGCGTCCATGCCCAATAGTTGTTGCTCGAAGGTCTGCTGTTCGGGGGAACTGTTGACCCATACCGATAACCAATAGGGTTCTACGGGGAGATCGTGACAGAGGTTGTACCAGTTGTTGACCCCGTAGGGGTTATCGGCCGAGGCTGTCGGCAGGAAGCAGATCTTCGGGTGGGGTTTGCCGGTGAGTGTGATCACCTGTCTGATAAAAGCTTTTTGCAATGCGCCGCCGAAGGCAAAGATGGTGCGGGTTTGAGCGTGCGTGGCGGCGGCGAGGAGGTGTATGGCGATGGCCAGCAGGAGTGCTTTTTTCATAGAGACAATGTACGAATTCCATAAGGAATAATTGGCTATATTTAGGCGAACTGAACGGCTGACTATGTTCAATCATTTTTATTTAGCGGCGTTGGTGTTTTTGTTGCTGTTGTCCGGCATCTTTTTATTGCTGAAGAAGAACAGGTATTTGCAGCGGTTGTCGATCGATCTGGATATTGGCGGCATTATCTATGGCGGTATTGTGGCTGTCTATTCTATTTTGCTGGCGTTTATAGTCGTCATTGTGTGGCAGCAATATCAGAATACGGGAGACAGGATACAGGAGGAGTCGTCCAAGGTGTTTAATTTATATCGGGCGAGTTATGCTTTTCCTGATTCTACCACGGGTAAGCGGATCAGGACTACGGTGATCGACTATGTGCGATCGGTGGTGGATGATGAATTCCCGGCCATGGAGCATGACACGACCAGTTCGGTGACCCAGGGGAAGTACAATAGGGTTTGGGACATGGTGTATACGATCCGGCCGGGGACGGAGACGGAGAAGATCTGGTATGCCAGTATGGTGACGAGTGTGAATCAGTTTGCGGAGGCGAGGATCATTCGCATTTCCGATATCGATCCGTCGTTGCCGCCGTTGATGTGGAAAATATTGTTGAGCGGCGGGCTGATCATTATTTTGTTTGCGATGTTGTTCAAGACCAATAATAACAAGGCGCATTTTTTGAAGATCCTGCTTTTTTCGGTGATCATTGTCTTCAATTTGATGTTGGTGGATCTTTTGGATCATCCGTATAAGGGGATGTTGGCTATTGAGCCGACTGCGTTTGCGAAGATACTCAAGCATTACCGGGACGAGCAGAAATAGGCGGGCGGCGGTGCGGGGTATCGGGTAATGGCCGTACATTTGGTCCGATGAGAAACCTTTTTGTCATCGGACTACTGCTATTGTGTGTTTGTTCCTGTTGGGGGCAGATTGCAGCCGACTCTTCCCTTAAGGCGGCTTTGCTTAAGGGGAGGTTGTCGCTGGAAGGCTATGTGGATGTTTATTATTCTTATGCGTTTAGTCATCCTGTCGGGGGTACCCGCCCTTACGTTGTGAACTACAACCGGGATAATGAGATCAACCTCGATCTCGCTTATATCAGTTTAAAATATACAACGGACCGTGTACGTGCTACTTTTACACCGGGTTATGGCACTTATATGAATGCCAACTATGCGGCGGAGCGGCAGACCTTGCAGAATATCCTGGAGGCCAGTGTGGGTATCAAGCTTTTTAAGAATAAGGATATCTGGCTGGATGGGGGTGTGTTCAGTTCGCCTTATACGAATGAATCGGTGTATTCCTTTGATCAGTTGACCTATACGCGGTCGATGGGCGCGGAGAATACGCCATATTATCTGACTGGAGCCAAGCTGACGGCGCCGTTTGGGGCCAAGTGGACGGGTTATTTTTATTTATTGAATGGCTGGCAAGTGATCGAATCGCAGCATGATCCGCTGGACTATGGGACGCAACTGGAATACAAGCCGAATGCGGCCTGGGATATCAATTTCAATACGTATATCGGGAATGAGTCTTCGGTAGACAATCCGAGTTACCGGACCAGGTACTTTGCGGATCTGTATGCCACCTATACGGCGTCCGGCAAGTGGAGTTTTTCGGCGGATGGGTATTCGGGGTGGCAGCGCCGGCTGGAGGGCGATGGGATGGAAACGAGGCAGTGGTGGAACGGCAATTTTTGTGCGCGGTATATTCTTTCGCCGGGTAATTCGGTGTCTGCGCGGGTGGAGTATTTTGATGATGCGTATGAGGTATTGGCCAGGCCGGTGACGAATGTATCGGGGTTTAAATTGGGTGGGGGTAGCTTGGGGTATAATCTGAGTATTATGAATGATGCGATGTTAAGGTTTGAGGGGCGATATTTCCGGGCGGGGGAGGATCTATATGCGTTGAGGAATGGGACGGATGTGCCGAATGAGCTTTGGCTGACGGTGGGGTTGACGGCGAGGTTGCGGTGAGCCGCGGCCGCGATCAGGGTAAAATTCCGATATGAGATATCTGATCATAGGGTTTTGTTTTTTGTCGATGGGGGCTGCGGCGCAGGATTACAAGGTGATCCATTTTGTGTCGGGGCATGCTCCGTTTCCGGATACGGCGAGGGATGGGGGGCATCTGGATGGGGATAGTATTTTTCAGCCGCGGGCGGGGCATTATGATGACAGTTCGGTGCTGATGGTGGTGCCGCGGGGATTTAAGGCGGGGGGCAAGGTCGACCTGGTATTCTGGTTCCATGGCTGGCATAATAATATTGATACGGCGCTGCGGTTCTATGGGTTGGCGCGGCAATTTGCTGCCTCAGGGGTGAATGCCATTTTGGTGTTGCCGGAGGCGGCGCGGCAGGCGGCGGACAGTTATGGGGGAAAGCTGGGGCAGGAAGGCGATTTTGGTCTACTAGTTAAAGATGTTGTCGCGGAACTTGGGAAGCAGGGCGTTGTGTCGCCGGGTACCGCTGCGGGGCATGTGATCGTTGGCGGGCATAGCGGGGGGTATGTGGCCATCGCGGATATCCTAACGAAGGGTGGGCGGCCGGTGGATGCCGTCTGGCTTTTCGATGCGTTGTATGGGCATGTGGATGATTTTATGAACTGGATCGGCAAGGATACGAGCGGGCATCATTTTGTGCATTGGTTCACCAATAAGGGTGGCGGGACGGATGAGGTGAGCGATACGATGATGCTTAAGCTGCGGGGGAAGGGCAGGTCTTATCGACTCGTCGAGGAGACGGCGGTAACGGCGTCGGTGTTGGAGTCGACGATCCTGTTCGTGCATAGCCCGAGGGAGCACAATGTCATCATTAACGATCCGGATGACTTTCAGTTATTGCTGGAAAACAGTCATTTTCTTACCAGATAACAGGGCCGGCTGCCACGTGAAACGGGGTTGCAAATCCGTTGTGGCTGATTGGGCTGTAAGGGGTTACTAACGGTTTGGGGGAGGGACGGGGTCGCCGCTCGACCACAAATAAAGTGCGTAGCCCGGGTTTTCGATATAGCTTTACGGGCTAAACTCAACTATATGGTTCTCTTAATCCTCGGGATCCTCTTATTTATCAGTAGTTTTTTTGTTGCCGGCCGGAATGATCCCTCCCGCAGGCTTGCTTCTCCGTTGCGGTTAGGTGGCACGCTTATCGCCATCATCGGTCTGCTTAGTGCTTCCATTGTGCAGATCGGCGCGGGGGAGATCGGGGTGCAGATCCTTTATGGTAAAGTGCAGAACGATGTACTCGCCAGCGGGCTTCATTTTATCAACCCGCTGATGGAAGTCCAGAAGATGGACGTCAAGACACAGAACTACACCATGAGCGCCGTGCGGGATGAAGGCGCGAAGGAAGGTGATGATGCCATACGGGTACTTTCGTCCGATGGGTTGGAAGTCGTCATTGATCTCACGGTCCTGTATAAGGTATTGCCAATTGAAGCGCCGCGGATCGTCCGGGAGACGGGGTTGGACTATACCGACAAGATCGTCAGGCCGCTTTCGCGGACCAAGATCAGGGACAATGCCGTCTATTATGATGCGGTGTCCCTGTACAGCACCAAGCGCGATGAATTCCAGTCGCGGATCTTCCAAAGCATTTCGGGTGAGTTCCAGAAACGCGGGTTGTTGCTGGAGCAATTGCTGGTGCGGAATATTTCGCTACCGCAGGCGGTGAAGACGAGCATCGAACAAAAGATGTCGGCGGAACAGGATGCGCAGAAAATGCAATATGTGCTGCAGAAGGAAAGCCAGGAGGCGCAGCGTAAACGGGTAGAAGCGCAGGGTATTGCAGATTATCAGCGGATCATCAGTGAAAGTCTGACTGACAAGCAGTTGCAATATGAGAGTATCAAGGCTCAGCTGGAGATCGCTAAATCCAGCAATGCCAAGGTGATCATCATGGGCAAGGGGTCTACGCCTTTGTTGCTGGATGCGAAGAATTAGGGGGTTGACCTTCAGCGTGGGTTTCCGGCGGCCGGGATGTAGCGGACACCAGTCGTAACGAAAACGGACAACCGGGGGGCGCCTTTCGGGCGTTGTGATTGACGTCCAAAAGGTTAGGAAAATGGCCCCTTTTTTGGGGGGTTAGCGGGCATGAGAAAATTGGTCATAATATGCTAAAAAATTATTTGACGACTGCCTGGATGAACCTTATCCGTAACAAAGTGCATACTGCTATCAATCTGGCGGGTCTTAGCGTCGGGCTTACCTGTGGGCTGCTGATCCTGCTATGGGTGCAGAACGAATTGGTTATGGATGTGCCGCCGGTCAACCGGGAGCGGGTGTATGCGGTGTATGACCGGGAGTTTTTCGAGCATGTACCGAGTGGCAGTTACAATACGCCTGGCCCGCTGGCGGGGGAGGTGAAAAAGGAATTGCCGGAAGTGGAGGAAGCGGCGAGCATGGAAGACCAGAATGCGGACCATACGTTTCAGGTTCCGGGTAAGCTGTTGAAGTTGTCCGGGGCGCATGCCAGTGCGGATATCTTTGGGGTGCTGGGTTATCCTTTGGTAAGGGGGACGGTGCGGACGGCGCTTCGGGACCCCGTGAGTATGGCGATATCTGAAAAGATGGCGGGCGAGCTTTTTGGTGGCGTGGATAACGCGATGGGGAAGACGGTTCGGTATGAGAATAGGAAGGACCTGACCGTGACGGCGGTGTTCAAGGACCCGGGTGCGCGCTATTCACGCAAATTTGACTATCTGATCAACTGGGATACTTATCTGGCGGATCACCCCGGTGTCGCGAGTTGGGACAATACTGGTCCGATGACGTTCCTATTGTTGCGGGCGGATGCGGACCCGGCGGCGGTTGGGAAGAAGTTGATGAATTTCATGGCGAAATTCATCACGGAAAATGACAGGTATCGGGTGGAGTCGCGGCTGCAGCGTTATGACGAGGTGTATCTGCGTTCGGTGTTTACGAATGGAATGCCAACGGGTGGCCGGATCGCATATGTGCATCTGTTTAGTATCGTGGCCGCGTTTATTTTGCTGATGGCCTGTGTGAACTTTATGAATTTGACGACGGCGCGGTCGGTTAGGCGCGCCAGGGAGATCGGTGTGCGGAAGGTGATGGGGGCGGCGCGGCTGGCGTTGGTGGGGCAATTTATCGGGGAGTCGTTTTTGTTGACGGTGTTGGCGGCGGTCGTTTCGGTGGCGTTGATGGGGATGATATTGCCACTTTTTAATTATGTGACGCAAAAGGAGTTGGTGTTGCCATTTGGGGAGGCGGGTTTCTGGTTGCGGCTGGTTTTGCTGACGGTGGTGACGGGGTTTGTGGCGGGGAGTTATCCGGCGTTGTTTCTGAGCGGTTTTAAGCCGGTGGTGGTGTTGAAAGGGCGGCTTGCCTTGGGTGCGGGCGCGGTTTGGTTTCGGAAAGGGTTGGTGGTTTTTCAATTTGTATTATCGACGGTGTTGATCATTGCGACCATTGTTGTGTCGCGGCAGGTGAAATATATTCAGCGGATGGACCTTGGGTATGACCGGGAGAACCTGGTCTATATTCCGATCGAGGGGGAGATGGCGCAAAAGTATCGGCTGTTCAAGGAACAGGCGTTGAAACTGTCTGGTGTGGCGGCGGTATCGCATATTTCGGTGGCCCCGACGTCGATCGACAATACTACGACTGCGATAGACTGGGATGGAAAAAGGCCGGATCAGCAGGCGTCGTTTGCCGTCGCGTCTGTGGGGTATGACTTTGTGCCGACGATGAAGCTCAGGCTTTCTGCGGGCAGGGATTTTTCGAAGGATTTTCCCAGGGATCAGTATGGGTTTATCGTGAATGAGGCTGCCGCGGCCGAGTTTGGTTATGCGGACCCGGTTGGGCGAAGCATCACGATGTGGGGAGGGAAGGGTACGATCATCGGGTTGGTGAAGGATTTTCATTTTACCAGTGTGCATGATCCGATGATGCCGCTTATCGTTTATTTTGAAAGGAATGATATGAATGGCGGGCAACTGCTGGTGCGGATCAAGCCGGGTCAGACGGGGGTCGCGCTGGCGGGGTTGGAGGGTATTTGGAGGGGGGTGAATCCGGCTTTTCCGTTTACCTATGCCTTCTCGGACGAGCGATACCGGCAACTATATCAGAGCGAGGAGGTGGTAGGCAGGCTGGCTGATATCTTCGCGGTGCTGGCGATCTTTATTTCCTGTTTGGGATTGTTGGGGTTGGCGATGTTCACGGCGGAGCAGCGCCTGAAGGAGATCGGGATCAGGAAGGTGTTGGGGGCGGGTGTGTGGTCTTTATTCGGGCTCTTGTCGGCGGGGTTTTTTGAGCTGATAGGGATTGCTTTATTGATCGCGGCGCCGCTGGGCTGGTATGGGATGCGGCAATGGCTGGAGGGCTATGTGTATTATACGAACATGCCCTGGTGGGTGTTTGTGCTGGCGGCGGGTCTGGTATTAGTGATCGCGCTGGTGACGGTGAGTTTTCAGGCTGTCAGGGCGACTTTTGTCAACCCAATTAAGAGTTTACGGAGTGAATAATTTAGGGTATTATGCTAGTAATTTAGTAAAATTCCCTAATTTGTTTTCGATTGAGGACTACTGCTGCCATACTGCTCATGGGAATACTTCTGTTTAATCTGGCCGGTTACCGGCTTTTGAGTAGTTTTTTGCAAGACAGGGCCGATGTACAGTTTCAATCGAGGGTGGACCGGCAGCAATATGATCTCGGCCAACTTATCTCCGTCAAGGTCCCGGTAACACATCTTAGTTATTACAATAATTCGCCGGAGTTTGAGCGGGTGGATGGACGGATCGAGATCGATGGCGTTCCTTGTGAATATGTAGAGCGCCGCATCTTTAATGACTCGCTTGAGTTCCTTTGTCTTCCGAACCAGGCGGCGCTGAAAATCCGGGTGTCCGGCGACGACTATTTTAAATTAGTGAATGATAAGCAGCCGGATTCGAAGCCGGGAGTTCAGAAAAGTTTTGTGGGTGATCCCTATACGGTTACCGAAGCCATTCGGTTTTCCGGGCTGTCTTTTGCGGTGGTTGTCCTGACCAGTCCGCATTTTGTACGTATTCCTGCTATTGCGCTTTCTGTTGACGAACGGCCGCCTGCCGTTCTGGTCTGATCCTCTTCCTTTTTTTATTACAACCTTTAAGCATGTGGTATATACCGCCGAAATCCGGGGTTGATATGACCATTTAAAAAAGAAATCATTATGGCTAGTCATTCTGCGGTTCTTACGGAACCTGAAGGTGTGGCGGAGCGGAAGGGCTCGGGGGCTGTCGCTGTGTTCGCTATTTGTTTTGTGAGCAGTTTGTTTGGCGGCGTTGTGATGACGTTGATGTCCGTTTATCTTCCGGTGGCCGTGAAGGATCTGATCGGGAACGTGTCTGCGGACAAGCTGAATGCGATCAGTGCCACCATTAATTCAGTTTTTATTTTCGGTTGGATGTTCGGCGGGATTGTGTGGGGGATCGTTTGTGACCGGGCCGGGAGGTCCAGGTCGGTGGTCCTGAGCACGCTTTGTTTTGGGTTGTTTACGCTGTTGACGACTCTTGCGCCGTCCTGGACCCTGGTGTCGGTTTGCCGGTTCTTTTCAGGTTTTGGGGTAGGCGGTGTGTTGGTGACGACTACGATCCTGGTTTCGGAGACCTGGTCGGGTAAGGCGAGGGCGGTGGCGCTGGGTATTTTGAGCATCTCGATTCCTGTGGGCATCTTTTCCGCCGGGTTGATCAATTATTTGCTGCCCGGATGGAGGGAGGCTTTCCTGGTTGGGGCGGTGCCTTTGGTGCTGGCGATCGGGGCATTGTTTGTTTTGAAAGAACCACAGTCGGACAGGCGCCCAAATACAGAGGGGCGCCGACGGTCCGACGGAAACGGGCGGCTTGCGTCCAGGAACTTTTTCGCGCCGGAGTATCGGGGTAATCTATGGAAGGGGTCGGTGATCTTTGGCGCGATGTTGATCGGCATGTGGGCGATCTTTTCCTGGCTGCCCACTTGGGTGCAGGGTCTGAGCGGGGTGGTCGATGCGCAAAAGGACGGGGGCGTGAGCATGATGATGATGGGTGGGGGTGGACTGGCAGGTGGATTTGTGTCGGGCTGGGTTGTCCATGCCATCGGGTTGCGGCGGACAATGCTCCTATGTTTTGCCGTATGCTTTGGCATGTCCTGCCTTTTGTTCAAGCTGAACAGTTCCTTTTCCGTGCTGGCGCATGTCGAGATCGCGGTGATGGCGGTATTCTTTGGGATCAGTCAGGGAGCGCTTTCCGTTTTTATCCCGGAGCTTTTTCCGACGGCTATATGTGCGGCGGCAACAGGTTTTTGTTTTAATGTAGGCCGGCTCTTTACGGCGACGGCGGTGTTCTTTGTGGGCGCGCTGGTGGGCTGGTTGGGCGGTTATAGCAATACACTTTTTATCTTCTCATTCATTTTTATTATTGGACTCCTGGCTACATACTATGCCAGGGAAAAAACACACTATGGCACACATTAATTTAGGGAACGAGCTGCCGGGTATCCGGGGCCCGATGGCTTACCGGCCGGAGACGGCCAGGCCGCTGAATGAGTTGGCGGAGCTCCTGTTACGGGATGACGACAACAGTCTTTCGCGGGGTGAGCGGGAACTGATCGGGACCTATGTCTCTTACCTTAACGATTGTTTTTTTTGTCAGAACGTACATGGGAGTTTGGCGCAACACTATCTCGGATGCGACATGGCCGGGCTCGATGCGATCAAGGCGAATTTTTCCGCGGCGCCGATCCCGGACAAGATGAAGGCGCTGCTGGGTATCGCGGGAAGTGTGCAGCAGAGCGGTCGATCGGTGATGGCGGAGCAGATCGACGCGGCGCGGGTGTTGGGTGCTACCGACCGGGAGATACACGATACGGTATTGATAGCGGCTGCTTTTTGTATGTACAACCGGTATGTGGATGGACTGGCGACCTGGGCGCCGCAGGACCGGCAGTTTTATGTCGACCGCGCGCCACGTCGGGCGGCCGAGGGATATATGGACTATGATCTTCACAAATAAAAAAATTTTTTATGCCACACATTGATTTAGGAAATGAACTGCCGGGTATCAGGGGACTGATGGCTTTCCGGCCCGATACGGCTGATGCCATGGGGCAGCTGGCGAATATTTTGTTGCGGGATGATGAGGGGATCAGCCGTGCGGAGCGGGAACTGATCGCCACGCATGTGTCCTATTTGAATGAATGCGTTTACTGTCACACCTCGCATGGTGCTACTGCCTGTGCTTACATGGGTGATGCTGACCTGGTGGAGCAGGTGCGTAAGGACTATATGCATGCGCCTATATCGGATAAGCTGAAGGCGCTGATCAGCATTGCGGCGAGTGTGCAGAAGAGCGGGAAGTCGGTACGGGTCGAGCAGATCGAAGCTGCGCGGGCGCTGGGCGCCACGGATCGGGAGATCCATGACACGGTGCTGATCGCGGCGGCTTTTTGTATGTTCAACCGGTATGTGGATGGGCTTGCTGCCAGGACGCCAACTGACCTGGAAAGTTATGCCGCACGCGGGCGGCAGATAGCCGAAAAGGGGTATGGGAAGCATATTTTTACAACACAACAACCGGTCATCTGAGTTTTCAGAGCCGGAAAAAAACCATGACTAACATGAGACGTATTGTACTGCTTGTAGCGGGGCTGGCTTTATTTGCCGCTCTGCCAACGATTGCTTTGTCGCAAAATCAACTTATCGGCGGGGTCGTCACGGATGCGACGGGGCATGCCATCGTGGCGGCCAGCGTTGTCGTGCAAGGGACCTCGAGGGGGACTACGACCGATGTGGATGGGAAATTCAAGTTGAATGTCCCGGCCAAGACGGGTATTGTCATTAGTGCCACGGGGTTTATGAGTAAGTCGATCAATGCCGCCGACCTAACTGATGGATTGCAGGTCCACCTGGCGGAGGACATCACGCATCTGGATGAAGTCGTCGTTACGGGACTTGCCACGACCATCAAACGACGTAATGCGGCCAATGCCGTATCGACCATCTCGTCGAAGGAGCTCGACGGCGTAGCGCCGGCGCAGACCTTTGACGGGGCGTTGGAAGGCAAGGTCACCGGGGCGTATATCAATGCCAATTCGGGTTCGCCGGGCGGCGGGGTAAGCGTGAAGCTGCGGGGGGTGACATCGGTTTATGGCGCCACGCAGCCGCTTTATGTGGTCGACGGCGTTTTTATTGACAACTCTACGACTTCCGCCGGGATCAATACGATCACCGCTGCGGCTGCTGGCGGCGCGCCAACATCCACGCAGGACAACGCGTCGAGCAGGGTCGCCGATCTCAAGCCGGAAGACATCGACAATATAGAGATCCTTAAGGGTGCTTCGGCGGCCGCGGTATATGGCTCGAGGGCCGCCGCGGGTGTGATCGTGATCACCACCAAAAAGGGAAAAGAGGGCAGGACCAAGGTGACCGCTTCCCAGGATCTCGGCTTTATCAAGGTTCGCAAGCTGCTGGGGGTGCGACAGTTTAACGCTGAAAGGGCTGCGAGTCTGAGCAGTGACAGTGCCACGAGTGTCGCGCTGGCCCAGGAATTCACTATGGCCCAGTCGGAGGGTCATATCTACGATTATGAAAAGGAAGTGTATGGCAATACCGGTTTTGCGCGGAATACGGTGGTAAGTGTCAGCGGCGGCACGGCCAAGACCGGGGTGTATTTTTCCGTCGCGCAAAAAGATGAAGGCGGGATCGTCAAAAATACGGGTTACCGCAATAGCAGTGTCAGGCTGAACGTCGATCACAAGCTCACCGATAATATAAAGTTGGGCGTCAGCACCTCCTATATCAATTCTTCTGCTGACAGGGGTCTTCAAGGGAATGATAACGCCGGCGTTACGCTGGGTATCGCGCTTTCCTCGACGCCATCGTTTGCCCAGCTGCATCCCGATGCGCAGGGGAATTATCCCAACAACCCTTTTGCGTCATCGAATCCACTGCAGACGATGGCGCTGATGACGAACAATGAAACCGTGAACCGGTTTATCACGGGCGTCAATTTGGATGCCTTGCTGCAGCGCAGCGAACATAGCACTACGCGGTTTGTGGGTGTCGGCGGGTTTGATTTTTACAACCTCCAGACGACGGCGCTATTTCCGGCCCAGCTCCAATTCGAGGCCGTGAATAAGGGTACGTCCATCCAGGGGAATACGACCAATCTTAATACCAACTTCATCGCCTCGCTGGTGAATACCTGGAAGGTATCGGATGACCTTACGTTCACCACGTCGGGCGGGATCACGGAAGAGACGGGTTCTTATTACAACCTGCTGAACGTCGCGACGCAGCTTATTTCGGGTCAAAGCAATGTCGACCAGGCGGGCGCGCTCAATGCCACGGAGCTGCGGACTAAATTTCAGAACAACGGCATCTTTTTGCAGGAAGAAGCGAATATCAACGATGCGGTTACGCTGACCGCCGGGGTGCGTTTCGATAACAGCTCCAACAATGGCGATGTCAAGAAAAATTATGTCTATCCTAAAGGCGGCGTATCCTGGAACCTGACGAAATCCGGGATCGTTCCGGATGGATTCTTTACGAATGTCAAGCTGCGTGCCGCTTATGGTCAGGCGAACAACGTACCGGCTTATGGCAGTAAATTCACGGCGCTTGGGATCTCGAATATTCAGGGTAATCCGGGCGTTATCGTCAATCCACAGGAAGGGCAGCCGAATATCTTACCTGAGCGTCAGAAGGAATTCGAGACCGGTATTGACTTCAGCGTGTTGCACGACCGTCTTGGGTTTGTGTTGACCTGGTATGACAAGGTCATCGATGATTTCCTGATGCAAAGCAGTCCGCCTTCCTCTTCCGGGTTTTCCACGGCCTGGGCGAATGCGGGCAATCTGCGTAACCAGGGTGTGGAGTTGGGTTTGAATGCGCGGCCTATTCAGACGAGGCATGTCGTCTGGACGACCTCTTTGAACTTTTGGTTGAACAGGTCTCTAGTAACTAAGTTGACCATTCCGTCTGTGCCGCAAGGATCATTTGGCTATGTGCTGGGGTCTTTCCAGATCCAACAGGGGCAATCCGCGACGCAGATCCTGGGTCTGGATGGCACGGGTGGTGTAAGCAAATTAGGCGATGCCGAGCCGACGTTCCAGATGAATACCTATAACGAGATCACGTTCTTTGACCGCTGGAGTCTACGGTTTTTACTTCATTGGAAGAAGGGTGGCCAGAATGTCAACCTGACGAATCTTGAGAATGACTTTGGCGGTACGAGCGCCGACTATGACAAAGTCACCAACAAGCTGGGTTTACCCGATGGTATTTATAGGATCTCTCAGGTGGGGGTCGACGCGCATGAGTTTGTGCAGACATCGAGTTATCTGCGGTTGAGAGAGATCGGGCTTTATTATTCCATACCGGTTGTGCCGACGGGCTATATCAAGGGGATCAGGGTAGGCGTGTCGCTGAACAATTACTTTACGGCTACCAAGTACAAGTCATACGATCCGGAAGTATCGAATTTCGGGACGGGATTTTCTACGAATGTGGATGTCGATCCGTATCCAGCGTCTAAGCGTGGTGACTTCCACATTGCCTTTGATTTTTAACCTCTTTAATTTTTGTTATGCAAAAGAATATTTGGTTTTTGTGTTTGTTTGTTTTGGCGCTTTCCTTTGGTGCGTGCAAAAAGGATTTTGGCGATCTGAACCAGGCAACGGTGCAGGCATTTACTGCGAATGCGACGGAGGGGGAGTTGAATAACCTTGTCAGCGGGACGGAGTCCGGGATGCGGACCAATCTGGCGCTTTACCTGGATGACTGCGGGATCATTGGCAGGGAAATGTATCATTTCTCGCCATCGGAACCTCGGTACGTGACCGATCTGCTGGGTGCTGCGGGAGCGACTTTGAGTAATAGCAATTTTTATATTACCAATCCCTGGGCTTCCCGGTATCAGGTGATCAAGAACTGCAACGTGCTGATTGCGTCGGCTCAAAACTCCAAATTGATCACGACTGCGCAGCAGGCGGCATATATTGGTTTTGCGCAAACGATCAAGGCCTATCAGTTGTTGCTTTGTTTGAATTTGACGGATTCCAATGGGATCAGGGTGAACGTTGCTGATCCGGATAATCTCGGTCCATTCGTGAGTTACAATGATGGGCTGGCGGCTATTACGTCCCTGCTCGATTCCGGTGCTACGCAACTGTCCAGCGGTTCGGCGGCCTTTACGCTGGCTGGTTTTGGCAATTATAGCGATGCGCCGGGTTTGCTGCTATTCAACCGGGCCCTTGCCGCACGGGTGGATGTCTACCAGTCGAATTGGGCGCAGGCGCTCAGCGATCTGACCAGCTCGTTCTTTTCTCTCAATGGTTCGCTCACCGATGGCGTATTCGATGTCTTCGGCACGGGTTCGGGCGACCAGTTGAATACGTTCTTTATTCCCCAGAATACGACGGGTGAGGTGAGGGTGGCGCATCCTTCGTATGCCACCGATATCCTGTCGGGTGATGATCGTATTGGCAAGGCGACGATCCGTGCGGCGGTCGCTTCGCTGGATGGGCTGTCGAGCAACCGCGATGTGTGGGTGTATACGACTTCTACGGCGCCTATTCCCATTGTTCGCAATGAGGAGTTGGTGTTGATCTATGCGGAAGCTAATATTCAGCAGTCTGATTTCACCGATGCCGTCACGGCGTTGAATATCATCCGTGCGGCGCATGGGTTGGCGCCTTATAGCGGGGCGACGACTCCCTCTGCGTTGCTTACTGAGATGCTGTACGAACGGCGGTATTCGTTGTATTGCGAGGGTCATCGGTGGATCGATTTGCGTCGATATGGGTTGTTGGGGACGCTGCCGATCGACAGGCCGGGAGATGCGGTGTGGAGTGAGTTTCCGTTGCCGGTGTCGGAAGTACAATAAATCTTTATGGGCCCCTTCGGGGCCCTTTTTTTTGTCGTAGATTGGGAATATGAAGAGATTTTTTTTGGTCTTGGGTATTGCAGGCTATGTGAGCCAGGGAGTATCTGGACAGCACTTCGATCGGAGTTTGATGCTTGATGAGAGGGCTGATACAAGCGCGAATATAAGTTTTGGGGATTTGGATGGGGATGGCCATCTTGACATTATGTTGGCAAAGGGGAGGCATTGGCCTATTGTGGACAAAGTTCTGATTGGCGATGGGAAGGGTGGCATCCTGCGACGATATGATCTCGGGAAGGTGGCGGATCGTTCGTTCTCGGGGGGACTCGCTGATTTCAACGGGGATGGCTTTCTTGATGTGGAGATCAGCAATGATGCTCCTGACCCCAAACTGGTATATTTTAATGACGGAAAGGGAAATTTTACGGTTGGGTCTGAATTTGGCCTTCCGGATTGGGATACGCGAAATGCGTCCATTGCCGATGTCAATGGGGATGGGTTGCCCGATATAATTGTTGCGAACAGGGGTGGCGCCAATACGGTGAATTATGTGTGCCTCAACCGGGGAAAGGGGAAGTTTGATGCAAACTGCATTCCGTTTGCGCATTATCCTGCCACGACCATATCGCCTGCCGACATTAATCATGATGGGTTTATTGACCTTGTGGTGCCGAATCGTGACAGTGGCCAGAGCTATGTATATCTTGGCGGTTCGGATCGGACGTTTTTGGACGCACGGCGTATTCCGTTTGGACCTGCGGACGCGAGAATACGTATGGCGGCGGTGGCGGACTTTGATGGGGATGGGCTGCTTGACATTGTGACTATAGATGAGACGAAAGGGGTATATATCTATTTTGGGCAAAAAGATAATACCTTTTCTGTGGGTTTTTCCATTGCTGATGCGGCGGTCGTGCCTTATGCGTTGGCGGTTGCTGATTTAAATCATGACGGGAAAGTGGATATCATCGTGGGCCATGTGGAGGCGCCGTCGTCGGTGTTTTTTAATGACGGGACGGGCCGGCATTATACGATGGTTCCTTTTGGTGATTCAAAAGGCACGGTGTATGGTTTTGCGATTGGTGATTTCGATGAGGATGGTCACTTGGACATCGGTGCTGCCCGGTCGGATGCTCCCAGTGTGGTATATTTTGGTGGTTATGACAAGTAAAGCAATTGTTTTGCGGCGGCTGGTGAGCCAGGGGCTGGCTGCTCCCCGATTTTCTTCGGCGGAGGAGGTGGTGCGGTGGATGGGGTGTGTGCAGGCGCAGGATTTTGCGATGGGGAAGTGGGGGGTGGGGTTGAGATTGATTTCTGCGACTGACGCCGCGATCGGGGCGGATTTTGATGCGGGTCGGATCTTGCGGACGCATGTCTTGCGGCCGACCTGGCATTTTGTGTTGCCGGAGGATATTGGGTGGATGGTGCGGTTGACGGGGCCGCGGGTGCGTGCAGGTGCTTTGTCGATGCATCGGCAGCTGGGGATCGACAAGGCGGTGTTGCTGAAGAGTAAGAAGGTTTTGACCAAGGCGTTGACGGATGCGCATGAACTTACGCGTGCGGAACTGGCGGTGTTTTTTGGTCGCGCGAAGATCAATACTGATGATATGCGGATGGGTATGTTGATGATGGATGCCGAGTTGCACGGGTTGATTTGTAGTGGTCCCCGGCGGGGCAAACAATTTACGTATCGGTTGTTGGTTGAGCGAGGTTTGGATCTTTCGGGTGATGCGGCTTTGGGGGAGTTGGCGCGGCGGTATTTTGTGAGTCGGGGGCCGGCGACGGTTGCGGATCTTGCGTGGTGGGGCGGGTTGCCTTTGGGGCAGGCGAAGCGGGGGTTGGAGGTGGTGCGGGGGGAATTGAGATATGAGGTGGTGGAGGGGCAGGAATATTTGTTTGGGGCGGATGGTTTTGCCGGTGCGGCCGCGGCGCCGGTGTTGTTGTTGCCGGCGTGGGATGAGTATACGGTAGCTTATAAGGATCGGTCGCATTTTTTGCATGCCGATCATGTGGGGCGGTCGTCATATGGTTTGAAACCGGTGGTGGTGGTGGATGGGAGGGTTGTGGGGGTTTGGAGGAGGGTGTTGGAGCGGGAGCGTGTTATCGTGGAGGTGTCGGCTTTTAGGGATTTGAGTAAGGCGGTGGTGCGTGGGGTTGGGATGGCGGCGAAGGGGTATGGGAAGTTCTTGGGGAGGGAGGTGGAGGTGGTTTATAATTAATTATGGGCATATTTATCGCCCACTACCAAGTGCCTGTGTTTCTCTCCAAACGCGTGTTTCCACCGTTTGTGGCTCCACAAATAATTGGCATTGTGGCCCCGTAAACATCCTTCCACATAAGACACCATATTCCGGGTAATGGCCCCATCCGGCATGCTCCTTGGTTCGGTAGTGAGCAATTTTATCTCACTCTTGTAATAACCACGCTTGACAATATAAAAATTACACATGACTACGGCGGTATTATACAATTTTGCCCCTTTTTCCGGCCCCTTTACAAAAGGAGTCATCCTGCCAAAAAATGGTGTCCAGTAGGCATTTTCCGGATCGGCGGGATTTTGATCACCGACTAATACAAGGCAAAACCGTTGTTTGGATAAGTGGGAAAAATCCTTTCTGAATGTGTCAGCCGCTACCAGGTGAGTCCCAAAACGCTTACGCAAGTGGCTAAATAGTTTGCTGAATATTTTGCTCTCTATTGGCTTATATACAACAACAAAAGGGTATAGCAGATTATTGGCGTAAGCCAGGTTGGCGAATTCCCAGTTAAAAAAATGGCCCAGCAGTAATTGTACGTTTTGGCCCGAACTATATAGGTCATTAATAACTGAGTAATCACATACAAAGCGTCTGTTCAACTCTTTTTTAGAGATGGAAAGAAATTTTATCACTTCGACAAAATTATCGGTGAACTGACGGTAAAATTGTTTTACGATATCTGACCTTTCCCTTTCCGATTTTTCAGGAAAGGCAACCTGCAGATTGGCTATTACTACTTTTTTACGATAGCCGATAACGTGATATAAAATGAAAGTGATAAAATCACTGATCATATACATTACCCGCCAGGGTAATAATGAGATAAGGTAAAAAACCCCATAAACAATAGTATACATTCTCTTGCAAATTAGTCTGTTGTTAAAAGCCTGTCGATGTGATCATTATTCCAGCTAAGCCTATCTTTCGATCTGATTTCCGTTATATCAACACTTATATCGCAGATTTGTTCGAACAGCAGTATTTACAATAGGAATATCAAGTTTGGGGGCGCGTGTGGCGGGGCGGGGATTATTTCCAGCCGCCGCCGAGGGAGGTGTAGAGGGTGACGATGGCCTGGAGTTGTTGGAGGTGGTCGTCGACGCCGGAGAGTTGGGCGGCGAGGAGGTTTTGTTCGGAGGTGAGGACGTCGGTGTAGTTGGCTTTGGCGTCGGCTTTCATGAGTTCCTTTGTGTAGTCGACGGATTTTTGGAGGAAGTGGATCTCGTGGGCGCGGGTTTGGATCTTTTGTGTTGCGGACTGGTAGTTGAAGAGTGCATCGCTGACTTCCTGTCCGGCGGTGAGCAGGGATTTTTCGAAGGTGAGGAGGATCTCCTGTTCCTGGCCCTTCGCGACTTCGAGGCGCTGGCGGTTCAGGCCGTTTTGGAAGATGGGTTGGGTCAGGCCGCCGATGATATTTCCGAAGAAGGCCGATGCGTCGAAGAAGTGGGCGATATTATTGGACGACAACCCGCCTTCGCCGGTGATGGTGAGGGCGGGATAAAAATAGGTGCGGGCTACGTTGGTGAGCTCGGCATAATAGCGCAACTGGAATTCCGCCTCCTGGACGTCGGGCCGGTTGGCGAGTAGTTGCATGGGCAGGCCCAGCCGCAGGTCAGTGTTGACCGTTGTGTCCTGGTAGAGGCTATCCCGGGGGATGGAGCCGGGGTTGCGCCCCAGCAGCAGGCAAATGGCATCCTCGGTCTGGCGGATGTTTTGGCGGATATCCGGGATCGTGACCTCCACGGAATAGAGGCCGGCCTGGCTTTGCATGACGGCGGCACCGGTGAGGACATCGGCGTCTTTGAGGGACTTCGTCGTCGTCACATCCTCCTTACGATTTTCGACGGTAGCCAGGGTAATCTGCAATTGTTGATCATAAGCCTGCAGTGCGTAGTAATCGTTGGCGATACTGGTCACGAGCTGGGTCTGGACGTCGCGGTGATATGCGTCACTTTGCAGGAGGGCGGCCAATTCGGCTTTTTTCGTGCTCCGCAATTTGCCCCAGATGTCCACCTGCCAGGAAGAAGACAGATAGGCTTCATAGGTTTGGGTGGAGGGCACGCCCGGATTTTTTTGCAGGCTGCCACTCGCATTGCCGATAAGGCTGGGATAGAAGGCTTCCTTGCTCTGACGAAAGTTTGCTTCGGCCTCATGGATACGGGCTACGGCGATGCCGAGATCGAGGTTATGGTCGATCCCTTCCTGGATGAGGTGTTGTAAGACCGTGTCGGCGAAGAACTGGCGCCAGGGGATATTGGCGATGGTCGATGTATCGGTGATGGAGGTGTCGCGATAGAGGCCGTTGCCCGCGATGTTTTGGGTGCGTTGGTATGGCTTGGTGACCTTACATGCGGTGATGGCGAGGATGGCCATGATGATGATGGTTATAGGCTTAAGCGGCTTCATCGTCGATGGATTTATTTTTCCTGACCTTTTCCTGGAGGCCCTGGAAGATGACGAATAGGGTTGGTATCACGAATACACCGAGGCAGGTGCCGAAGAGCATGCCGCCGATGGCGCCGGTTCCGATGGAGCGGTCGCCGTTAGCGCCTACGCCGCTGGCGGCGAGGAGGGGCAGGAGGCCGAATACGAAGGCGAAGGAGGTCATTAGGATGGGTCTCAACCGGGCTTTACCGCCTTCGATGGCAGCCTGGAGGAGGTCCATGCCTTTTGCCCTTCGTTCCACTGCGAATTCCACGATGAGGATGGCGTTTTTGGACAGTAGTCCAATGAGCATGATCATGGAGATCTGCATATAGATATTGTTGTCTTCCCCGAAGAGTTTGGCGAATACGAAAATTCCCGACAGGCCTACGGGCAGGGAGAGGAGGACGGCGAAGGGGAGGAGGTAACTTTCGTATTGGGCGCTCAAGAGCAGGTAAACGAAGGCGAGGCAGAGGGCGAAAATATAGATGGTCTGGGAGCCGGCAGCCTGTTCCTCGCGACTTATACCGGAATATTCGAAACCGTAACCGGCAGGGAGTTTTTCTGAGGCGGTCTGCTGGATGGCGAGGAGTGCCTGTCCCGTGCTAAAGCCGTTGTTTGGGGAACCGCTGACCGACATCGAGTTGAACATATTGAAGCGGGAGACCGTCTCCGGGCCGAAGACGCGTTTAAGGGTGATGAATTCGGTGATGGGGATCATCGTGCTATCTGTACCGCGGACATAAATTTTGTTGAGACCCGAGGGTGCGCCGCGGTAATCGGAATCGGCCTGGATGATGACCTGGTATTGCTGGCCGAACTCGGTGAAATTGGAAGCGTAAGCGCTGCCGTAGAAGACCTGCATGGCGTTGAGGACGGAAGTCAGGGTGAGGCCGGCGTCTTTTACTTTTGGGATGTTGACATCCATTTCGTATTGCGGGAAATTGGGGTTGAAAGAGGTCTTGGCGTACTGGATCTCGGGGCGTTTGTTGAGGGTGCCGAGGAAGCCCTGTGCGACCTGGTAGAATTGATCGGTCGTATGGCCGCCTTTGTCCTGGAGCTGGATGGTGAAGCCGCCGCTGGTGCCGAAGCCGGTGATGGTTGGCTGGGACATGAAGACGATATCGGCGCCGCGGATGCCGGCGGTCTTTTTTGTGAGGGTAGTGATCACGTCCTTGTCGGTCACGCCGGGGCGGCTATCCCAGGGGGTGAGACGGGCGGTGATCATACCATAGGCGCTGCCGCTGCCGCCGATATAGTTGGACCCAAGGGTGCGCATGGTATTGGCGATCTGGGGAACAGTGCGGCAAATGCTGTCGATCTCATCGGCGACGATCTGTACGCGTTCCATGGAACTTGCCGGAGGGAGGCTGACGTTGACGAAGACGGTGCCCATGTCCTCTTCGGGGACGAAACTGGAAGGCGTGGCTTTCATGAGGAGGTAGAAGAGTGTGCCGAAGCCGAGGATGATTACGATGACGAGCCAGCGCCGGGCGGAGAGGAAGGTGACGGCGCTAGTGTATCGGTCGGTTAGTTTGTTGTAGCCGCGGTTGAACCAGACACCGAAGCGTTGGAGTATGGTTTTTTTCTCGCCTTCTTTGCCGTGATCGGGTGGGCGCAGGAACATGGCGGCGAGGGCGGGGCAGAGGGTAAGGGCGTTTATCGAGGAGATGCAAATAGCGATGGCGAGGGTGATACCGAATTGCCGGTAGAAGACGCCGGAGGAACCGGACACGAAGGACACCGGCACGAAGACGGAAGCCATGACGAGGGTGATCGACACGATGGCGCCGGAGATCTCGCTCATGGCGTCGATGGCTGCTTTGGTGGGCGATTTGTAACCGCTCTCGAGTTTGGCGTGTACGGCTTCCACCACTACGACTGCGTCATCGACGACGATGCCGATTGCCAGGACGAGGGCGAAGAGGGTGAGTAAGTTGATGCTAAAGCCCAGGAGGTAGAGGAAGAAGAATGTGCCGGTGATGGCCACGGGTACGGAGATGCCGTGGATGATGGTGGAGCGGAAGTCCTGGAGGAAGATAAAGATCACGAGGAATACCAGGGCGAAACATTCGAAGAGGGTATGTAAGACCTTGCTGATCGAGGCCGTGAGGAAGTCGTTGATGTTGACGAGGTAGAGGATCTTCACGCCGGCTGGCAAGGTCGGGATGGCCTGGTCGATGACGGTTTGGCAATCTGTGATGACCTGGCGGGCGTTGGAGCCGGGTGTCTGGCTGATGGAGATGCCGACGGATTGTTTGCCGTCGGTCGTGTTGGAGCCGGTATAGCTTTGGGCGCCGAGTTCGATGCGGGCGATATTTTTTAGCTGGAGGTATTGGCCGCGGCCGAGGGTTTTGATGATGATATCGCCGAACTCCTGGGTGGAAGCGAGTTGGCCGCTATAGCGGATGACGTATTGAAAGCTTTGGTTATCGTTTTGGCCGAACTGTCCGGGGGCGGCCTGGACGTTTTGTTCTGCGAGGGCGGCGGTAACGTCCGCGGGGGTGATCTTGTAGACGGCCATGAGATCGGGTTTGAGCCAGATGCGCATGGAGTAGGTCATCGCCGAGCCGGTGACCGCGGCGCTGCCGACGCCGTTTACGCGTTGCAGTTGGGGCAGGATATTGATGGCGGCGTAGTTTTGGAGGAAGGTCTGGTCGTAACCGGGTTTATCGCTATAGAGCGAGAGGATGAGGAGGTTGGAGCTTTGTGATTTGCGGACGGTGACGCCATTTTGTGTGACGGACTGGGGCAGGAGGCTGGTGGCTGCGGACACGCGGTTCTGGACGTCGACGGCGGCGATATCGGGATTGGTGCCCACGCCGAAGTAGACGCTGATATTGGCGCCGCCGGTGTTGGTGGCGGAGGAAGTCATATACGTCATACCCTCTACGCCGTTGATCTGCTGTTCGAGGGGGACGATCACGCTTTGGAGTACGACCTGCGCGTTGGCGCCGCTGTAAGTCGCGGAGACCTGAACGGTTGGCGGGGAAATATCGGGGTATTGCGCTATGGGCAATTTTGCCAGGCCCAGCACTCCGAGCAGGATAATGATCACGGAGATGACGGTGCTGCGGACGGGATGCGTGATAAAACTTTTTAGCATTGTCTGGCTGTTTGCATGTTGTTTTATTTGGCGTAGACGCTGTCCGCGTTTACGGGTACCGGGTTGACGGTGGTGCTATCCTTGAGGTTAAAACCGTTCAGCAGTATTTTGTCACCGCGTTTGAGCCCGGCCGATACGACCAGGTATTTGCCGTCGTTGGTGGCTGTCGACGTGATGGGCATCGAAATGACCTTGTTGTCGGCGATGAGCAGGTAGACGAACCGTTTGTCCTGTAATTCGTAGGTGGCCGACTGGGGTACGAGCAAGGCGGTGTCGATGGTTCGGGGGATGCGGACGACGGTGCTGGCTCCGCTGCGGATGAGGCCGGTAGGGTTGGCGAACTGGGCTTTTAGGCTTACCGTTCCGGTGCCGGTGCTGATGAAGCCGCTTGCGGTCTCCAATTTACCTTTTTGCGGGTAGGCGGTGCCGTCGGCGAGGACGAGTAAGACCTGGTGAAGGTGGTCCAGTTTATCCTGCAGGGTGGCGCCGGGCACGCGGCTGGAGAGGTTGAGGAGCTGTTTTTCGCTGAGGGCGAAATAGGCGTAAACCTGGTCGATGCGGGCGAGGCTGGTGAGGGGGCTGGATGTGGTGCTGCTGATCAGGTCTCCGATCTTATAAGGAATGGAGCCCATTACCCCGGTGATAGGGCTGCGAAGCGTGGTATAGCCGACGTTGGTCTCGGCATTGCGGAGGGTGGCGTTTGCCTGGTCGAGTGCGGCCTGCTGGGCCTGGAGGGTGTATTGGGCGCCGTCCAATTCATATTTGCTGACGATGTCTTTTTCTACCAGCGGGCGTACTTTCTCCACGCCCATTTTTGCGGCGTCGACGTTGGCCTGGGCGCTTTGGACGCCTGCTTTGGCGGTGATGACGGCCTGGTCGTACATGGGGTTCTCTATTTTGAACAGGAGTTCTCCTTTTGTGACGTTGGCGCCTTCGGGGGCGTAGATCTTTTGGAGGTAGCCGTCCACCATCGGTCGCAGCTGAACGATCTCGATGCCTTCGATGGTGGCGGGGAAATCGTTGTAGAGGGTCGCCGGCCGCGGACCGAGCGTGAGCTCGCTAAGGGTTTGCGGCGTGGCGGGAGCGTGGGTGCTTTTTTTGTCGTCCCCGCAGGAGGAGAGGAGGAGGACGGTGATGATAGCGATCTGGAATCGTGTCATGTATATGTGATTAGCCAAATATATTCATTTTTGCAAGAGTGGTGCCAATACGTGCCAGACATTTTCGGCGACGATCTGGTGTCCGGCGGCGGTGGGGTGGATGCCGTCGGATTGGTTTAGCTGCGGGTTGCCGCCGACGTTTTGGAGGAGGAAGGGGATGAGGGCGGCGTTGTTGTGGGCGGCCAGTGCCGGGAAGAGGTTGCGGAAGGCGGTGGCATAATCGGCGCCCATGCTGGGTGGGATCTGCATGCCGGCGAGGATGAGTTTGGCGGTGGGGTAGCGGGTTTTGACTGAATCGAGGATAGCCTGAAGGTTTGCGGTGGTGCCAGCCAGGGGGATACCGCGGAGGCCGTCGTTGGCACCCAATTCGAGTATGAATATGGACACGGGTTGTTTTAGTACCCAGCCGATGCGGCTTTTACCACCTGCGCTTGTTTCACCGCTCAGTCCGGCGTTGACGACGGTATAGGGCAGGTGGAGGGAATCGATGCGGTGCGCGATGAGGGCCGGAAAGGCCTGGTCCATGCTGTTCAGGCCATAGCCGGCGGTGAGACTATTGCCAAAGAATAGGATGGTCTTTTTGTTGGAGACCGGTGCAGCCTGGGTATTGGTTGTTGGAGCTGTTATGGGTGGTTGCTTTTCCGGTTGTTTGCAAGAGAAGGACAGGAGGAGGAATAGTATAGACGGCGGAACCAATTTAGGCATATAGTTGTAAATTATGACCGTGGAAACCATGCTAAAGATAGAAAAGGTTAGCAAAACCTATACCGCAGGCGGTCGTATACTTACCGTACTGGAGAATATCAATTTTTCCGTGGAGGCGGGTGAGACCCTGGCCATTGTCGGGCCTTCGGGCAGTGGCAAGACGACCCTGCTGGGGTTGAGTGCCGGGCTTGACAACAGTTCGGATGGCGTGGTCACATTGAATGGTGTTGCGGTTACTTATCTGGATGAGGATGAGCGGGCGGTGTTGCGGAACCGGCATGTGGGGTTTATTTTTCAGAACTTTCAGCTGTTGCCGACGCTGACGGCGGTGGAGAATGTGATGGTGCCGCTGGAGTTGAGGGGGGAGAAGGATGCCTTCGCACGGAGCAAGGCGTTGATGGAGCGGGTGGGGCTTGGGGACAGGCTGCATCATTATCCGGCGCAGCTGTCGGGGGGTGAGCAACAGCGGGTATCGCTGGCGAGGGCTTTTTCCAATCGGCCGAGTATCTTATTCGCGGACGAGCCCACGGGCAACCTGGATGCGGAGACCAGTGAAACAATCGTCGAATTATTGTTCGAACTGAATCGTGACGCTGGGACGACGTTGGTGATCGTCACGCATAACCTGGAACTGGCAGAACGTACGAATCGGATCATTCGTTTAGCAAAAGGGCATATTGTAAGTGATGAAAAGAGGTAAATGGTATTTGTTGATGGCCTGGCGGGATAGTCGTCGGAACCGGGGGCGGCTGTTGCTGTTCGTGTTGTCGATCATTATCGGGATTGCGGCGCTTGTTGCGACGTTGTCTTTTGGGCGGAATCTATCGGCCGACATCGATGGGCAGGCGAAGCTGTTGCTGGGGGCTGATCTGGTGGTGCGTTCAGGCCGGCCGGTGCCGGCGTCGAAGTTTGCGAAAGCGGGGCTGGATACAGCGCGGACCGATTCCGGGCGGAGATCGGTGGAATGTAACTTTGGCTCGATGGTAACGTTTGAGCGGAGTGGACAGAGCCGGCTGGTGGATGTAAGGGCGTTGGAAGGCAACTATCCTTATTATGGTGCGTTGGAGACGACACCGGCGTCGGCGGGTATTGCTTTCCGTAAGCGGAGGGCCGTGTTGGTCGACAAGACGTTGCTGCTGCAATATGGGGCGAAGGTGGGGGATAGTGTTCGCGTGGGGACTTTGTCGTTTGTTATTGCGGGGACGCTGGACCGCGCGCCGGGGCGGAATGAGCTATCGACAACCATTGCACCACCTGTCTATATGCCGTTTTCCTTTGCGGAGCCGGCGGGGTTATTGGGCAAGGGCAGCCGATTGGAGTATCAATATTATTATCAATTCGACGTGTTGCCGGCCGGCATCGAGGCCAGGCTGGACTCGGTGGGTTTGCGTTATGAGACGGTGGAGACGCGGAAGAACAGGATGAGCCGGAGTTTTGGCGATCTGGCGCAATTCCTGACGCTGATCAGTTTTATAGCGTTGCTGCTGGGCTGTGTAGGTGTGGGCAGCTCGGTAAGCATTTATATCCGGGAGAAGATATCGAGTGTCGCCATCCTGCGTTGTTTGGGTTTGAAATCGCGCGGGGTCTTTGCTATCTATCTGTTGCAGGTAGTCGCCATTGGGTTGTTGGGGTCAATTGCGGGGGCGTTGTTGGGGGTCGGTATCCAGCAACTGTTGCCGGTAGTATTAAAAGATATTTTGCCTTTGGAGATGCCCTTCCGGCTTTCCTGGCCGGCGCTGGGGGAGGGCATTGCGGCGGGGGTCTGTGTATCGTTGCTCTTTACGTTGTTGCCGCTGCTGGCGATACGGAAGGTGTCTCCTTTGTATACTTTGCGGATGTCGGTGGATGACGCGCCGGGGGCGCGCGATCCGATGCGCTGGCTGGTTTGGCTCGCGATCCTTTGCTTTGTAGGGGTATTTGCTTATCTGCGGATGGAGCGGCTGGGGAAGGCGCTCGTCTTTACGCTGAGCGTGCTGGGTATGTTCCTGCTGCTGGCGGGAGTGGCGCGCCTGTTGATGGCTGTGACGAGGCGAATGATGCCGCGGCGCAGCGGCTATCTGTTGAGGCAGGGGTTTTCCAATCTGTTCCGGCCGAACAACCAGACCCTGGTCCTGGTAGTAACGATCGGGCTGGCGACGGTGTTTATAGGAACGTTATACCTGGTGCAGCAATTCCTGATAGACCGGGTATCGGTGGCGGCGGGGAATGGGGAAGGCAATATGGTCTTGTTCGACATACAGCGGGACCAGGCGGATACGGTCAAGGCGTTGGCGAAGCAATATGGGTTGCCGGTGTTGCAATCGATCCCATTTGTGACGGTGCGGATGCGGGGGCGGGAAATTCGCGTGACGTATAGGGATTCTTTAGCGAGCACGGAGAAAATCCTGTCGGGGGTTTTTTCGGGGCGGGTTGATGCTGGTTCGCGCGAGCCGGTGTCGGTCTCGATGGAGGAGCGGATGGCATTGGACAATGGGTTGGCCGTTGGGGATACGGTGAGTTTTGATGTACAGGGGTTGCCGATGGTGGTCAGGGTGGGGAGTATCAAGCGGTCGGACCAGCGGAATTTTTATCCGATCTTTCCGGTGTTGTTCCCGGCGGGTGTGCTGGAGCAGGCGCCGCAGTTCTTGTTGCTGATCACGCGGGTGCCGTCGCCGGAAGTGTCGGCACGGTTCCAGCAGGCGGTTGTAGGCCAGTTTCCGAATGTGAGTGTGATCGATCTGCGGTTGATATTGAGTGTTCTGGATGAGGTATTGGGGAAGGTTGGTTTTGTGATCCGGTTCATGGCGGGTTTTAGTATGTTGACAGGGGTATTGGTATTGATAGCCTCGGTATTGATCAGTCAGTTCCAGCGTATCCGGGAGATGGTGTTGCTGCGGACGTTGGGAGCGATCCGGCGGCAGGTAAGGATCATTTTGATATTGGAATATTTTTTTCTGGGGTCGCTGGCGGCGGCTGTGGGTATACTTTTATCGTTAGGTTTTGGGTGGGCGTTGGCCGAGTTTGTGTTTGACGGGCCGTTGACGGTGCATTGGCTGCCGCTGGTTGGGATCTTTGTGTTTGTTTGCGGAGCCACGGTGGGGATCGGGTTGGTGGGGAGCCGCGGGGTGCTGAACAGTCCGCCGCTGGAGGTTTTGAGGAGAGAAGGTTAGGCATTGAACTATAGCCCGGATGTTTTGTTTAGGAATCAGAACGGAATTGTTTACGAAGAATGTTGCTCCTATGACCATAAAAACTGCTGTTTTATTTATCGCCCTATTGTCTTACAGCCGGTTATTCGGCCAGGAAGATTGGAAGCTGAACACATCGAAGGAAGGGATGTCTGTTTATACGAAGGTCTTTCCGGATTCAAAATTCAAGGCTATTAAGGTTGAGCTCTCGCTGGAGGCCACGCTAAGTCAGTTGGTGGCAGTAGTGATGGATGTAAACACGGGCGTCGACTGGGTGTATGCTACCAAGTCTTCTGTCCTGTTAAAGCGGGTCTCGCCGACCGAAGTTATCTATTATTCCGAGGTGAAGTTACCCTGGCCCGTCCATAACCGTGACTTTATAGCACAGTTGAAGGCGGTGCAGGACCCTGTTACGCGGGTCGTTACCATCAATGGGCCGGTCGTGCCAGATTATATTCCTGTTAAGAAAGACATCGTCCGGGTCTCGAAGTCGGAGGGCAGGTGGGTGATCACACCGATCGGCAAGGGGCGGATCAAAGTGGAGTATACGATCCGGCTGGACCCTGGCGGGGACCTTCCGGCATGGCTTTTTAATCTGTTCGTCACCAAGGGGCCGGCGGAGTCTTTTGAGAACTTGAAGCTTCAATTAAAGAAGCCGCAGTATACGAATGTGCATCTCCCTTTTATAGTCGAGTAGCTATTGAAAATCGATCTTTTGATGTGTATAACAGGAGACCTTGCGGCCGTTTTGGGTGGCCGGTTCCCAAGCCGGGCCTTCTTTGATCATACGGATGGCAAGATCGCCGAGTTCTGCGGGGGCGTTACCGATGAGTTGCACCTGATCCATCTGGCCGTCGAAAGACACTATGAACTGAACATAGATCGTGGCCGGTCCGTATTTTTTTATTAGTCGTTTGTGCTCGGAATAAATTTTGCTTTGGTATTCGTTCCATGCGGTTTGGCCGCCGGGGAAGGTTGGGGGGATCTCGGTTTTGGTAAAGAATCGTTCCAACAGGTTTGTGGCTTCTTCGATTTTAGGAGCGAGCTTTATGGCGGGATCCCTTTCTTTGCGCCACTGGTCCGAGGTGTAGGTGTAGGTGTCGCCGGTCTTGAGCTTTACCGTGACGGTTCTTTCTTTGTAGGCGGCAATGGCCGTGTCGATGTCTTCCTGGCGGATGTTATGCAGGGTTGGAACCGTATCGAGGCTGGCATGGGTGTGGATGGAAAAGAATAGGAAAAGGATTTTTGGGAGCATTTTTTGACAAGATAATAAAAACTTGAAATATGAAATACAGATTGTTGGGGAACACGGGGCTCAGGGTGTCTGAGCTTTGTCTTGGAACGATGACATTTGGCGGCAAGGGGTGGGCCAAGGCCATCGGGACGCTTGATCAGCAGGCTGTGGATGCCATTATGAAAAGATCGATAGATGCCGGGATCAACTTTATCGACACGGCCAATGTGTATTCCGAAGGGTGGTCGGAAGAACTGACGGGGCAATCGATCAAGAACCTGGGTTTGAGCCGGCACAGTCTGGTGCTGGCCACGAAGGTGCGGGGGCAGATGGGCCAGGGACCGAATGACAGCGGGCTTACGCGGAAGCATATCCTGTGGCAGGTCGAAGAGAGCCTGAAGCGGCTGGGTACGGACTATATCGATCTTTATCAGATCCATAGCTTTGATCCGTTGACGCCCTGGCAGGAGACCATGTGGGTATTGGATGACCTGGTCAAGTCGGGTAAGGTGCGGTATATCGGGGCGAGCAACCTGGCTGCCTGGCAACTGATGAAGGCGTTGGATTTTGCGCATTATGAGAAGGTCGCGTCCTTCGTGAGTCTGCAGGCTTATTATACCATCGCGGGCAGGGATCTGGAGCGGGAGATCGTTCCGTTGTTGACTGACCAGAAGGTGGGGCTGTTGATCTGGAGTCCGCTGGCGGGTGGTTTTTTGAGTGGTAAGTTTAAGCGGGAGGGCAAGGGTGTTGAGGGAACGCGGCGGGCGAATTTTGATTTTCCGCCGGTGGACAAGGAGCGGGCGTATAATATCCTGGATGTACTGGAGCCTTTGGCGAAGGCCAAGAACGCTTCGGTGGCACAGTTGGCGTTGGCTTGGCTGTTGCATCAGCCGGTAGTAACATCGGTGATCATCGGCGCCAATAAGATGGAGCAATTGGAAGACAATCTGAAGTCGGTGGATGTTGTTTTTACTGCGGAGGAGTTGAAACAATTGGATGATGTGAGCAAGCTGCCGGCCGAATATCCGGGCTGGATGCTGTCGTTCACGGAATATGACAGGCAATCGGAATGGCCTAAGGAGCGGAGTCTTTAGAGTATGTTATCAATATTTTTCTCTGGCCGGCAGTTCCAAGGGGATGCCGGCCAGTTTTTCTTCGGGGTGGATGTTAAATTCTTTTGCCAGGGTGGGCGCGATGTCCACGGTGCTGGCAGGGTCCTGGCGGTGTTGTGGTTGCCAGGCGCCCCAGAAGATAAGGGGGACGCGGCGGTCGTAGTCGTGTGGCGTGCCGTGTTGTGCGGGGTCGTATTTTGGTGGCCCGCCAATCTCGACGAGCGAATTGAATGCGAAGAGGATGTCGCCTGACCTGCCGGGGTAGACGCTGAATTTCAGTCTATATAGAAGGGAGGACTCGCGGGGGTCGGGGAAGCGTTTTTCCGGCAGGGCGGCGAGTTCTTCGTAGGAGGCTACGGCGGCGATCTCGGGCATTTGTTTGACTATTTCCACGACCTGGCTGATGAGCTGGCGTTTGTCGCCGAGGCGTTTTGCTACATCAGCTTTTAGATAGAGGCCTCTGGTGCCGCCGATGAGCAGGTCTTCGTTCAGATTTAATTTTGTACGCACGCGGGTCTGCAGGTCTTTCATCCAGGCTTCGGGGTTGATGCGCCTTGCGGGGATACCCTGGGAGCGAAGTCGCTCGGCGAAATCGAGGCCGCCATGGTCTGCGCTGAGGACGACGACGATGGTTTTGCCAGATCTCTGAAGGTTGTCGAGGAAAGTGCCCAGGCGGCGGTCGAGGCGTCGGATCAGGTCCTGGATCTCGGGACCGCAATTACCGTAGGCGTGTTCGGTGGCGTTGGTGGCGGAAAGCCCAAGGCAGAGGAGGTCTGTTGCGGGACCTTCCCCAATGTGCTCGTTCTTTATGAGGGCTTCGGCGGCGTCGAAGATGGCATCGTCGAAGAAGGGGGTAGCGCGCCATCTTTTCCAAAACGTTCCGTCCTGCGTCTCGCCCAGGAGGAAGCCCGGTGCTGGTTCGGCGGGGAAGCCCTGGGTTTGGATGAGGCGGGGCAGGGTGCTGGTGATAATTGTGTCGGTCAATTGGGCGTGCCAGACGCCGGGATAGGCTTTCCCGTCAGTTGGCGCGATAGGATCCCATATGAGGCTCTTGCCTTTTATACGGTCGATGAATTTTTTGTTGAACTGGAGGAGCCAGTCGGGTAATGTTTTTGCATAGGCCGTGGAGGTAGTAAAGCCGAAGCCTTCCTGGAACCAATAGACGCCGTTGGTTATTGGTCCGGCCATGAGGATAGCGGCGCGGTCCTTGCCTGCGATGGAGAAGACGCGGCTGCCGGGCAGCTGGTTGTGCAGCCAGGTGCCGAACGTCGTTCCCTGGAACCATTTGGGGCCGGAGCCTGTCGCGCCGGAGGGTTCGCCGATATTAACGGCGCTCTTATCGTCGACGCAATAGACGGTGTGCCCGGTGGCAGGGTCGAGCCAGGAATTATTGGGGATGCCGGTAGACGAGGGGTGTCTGCCGGAGAGTAATGTGGAGTGGCCTGGTCCGGTCTCGGTGAAAGCATGTTCCTGATAAGCGTTCTCGAATACAACGCCTTCTTTGAGTAGTATGCCCAATCCGCCTGGGAGGCTATCGGTATAGCGGTCCATGATCTCGCCGGAGAGCATGTCGACGGAGATCATGAGGATCAGGTCGGGTCTTTTTTTGTTTTGTGCCGGTTGTGCGTTGACGGCGCTTGTGGCGAGGACCAGGAAGAGGAGGAGTCCATGTTTCATGGAGCCCAAGGTATTTCACGGATGTTTTTCTTTGGTTAAATATTGGTGTGTGTTCTGTTAGCGACTCAGGCGGGCGATCAGGATGGCGGCGCGTTGGATAAGCAGCGGGTATTGTTTCAGGTTGATGGTTTCGCCGGCGCGGTGGGCGCCGGCGCCGGAGGCGCCGAGTCCGTCGAGGCAGTCAAGGTAATGGCCGATATCGGAGATGTCGCCGGCGCCGCGGATGGCTGGGTCGTCCATGGCGACGGGGCCGATGCCCATGTCTTTTGAGGTTTTGTCGACGGCGGCGAGCAAGCGGAGGTTGCCGGGGGTTGGCTCCATGGAGGCCAGGCCGTCGGAGAAGGTGATGGTGGCGTGGGTGCCGGGCAGGCTATTGGCGACGATGGCGCGCATCTTATCGCGGGCGGAGTCTTTTTGTGGTTCGCGGAGGAAGCGGAGGTCGCCGGAGACTTTTGTAGCCGGGGAGATGATATTGGTTTTACCGGCGGCAGTGCCTTTGGCGCCCTGGGTGTCAAGGTTGATCTCGGAGCCGCCGAGGATGAGGCCGGGGTTGAAGGTGAGATAGGGCTCGGTGCCGAGTTGTTCGCGGAAGGTGTTGAGGATGCGGGCTGCTTCGTAGATGGCGCCGTCGCCGGCGTTTTCGCTGAGGATGGTGGCGGAGTGGCCTGTTTTGGCGGTGACATCGAGGAACCAGCCGCTGGCGCCGCGGCGTGCGGCTACGACGTGGTCGAGGCCGCCGGCGGATTCGAAGCTGAGGGCGATGTCGCAGGTCTTTGCCCGTTCGACGAAGTCCTGGCGGGCGATGGCGTGGGGGTTGCCGGAGCGTTCTTCGTCACCGGTGAAATACGCGATCACATTCATGTCCTTTAGCATACCGGTGGCCTGTAGCGCCTGGAGGGCGGTGATGATGACGACGTCGCCGCCTTTCATGTCGTTGACGCCCTGGCCGGTGGCCGTGGAGTCGTTAAGTACCGTGTAGGGACCTGCGGGCATATCGGGTTCGAAGACGGTGTCGAGGTGGCCGATGAGGAAGAGGTGTTTGCCTTTTTTGCCGGTATGTGTGGCTACGAGGTGACCTGCGCGGTGGAGTGAATCGGGTTCGCTGACCCATTCGATGGTAAAGCCTAGTTTTTGCAGTTCGGCGGCGTAGAGGGCGCCGACTTTTTTTACCCCGTCTATATTCAGGGTGCCGCTATTGATGTTCACCGAGGTGATGAGGAGCTGCATGGCGGACTCCATGTGGTGATCGACGTAGGCGATGAGTTGCTTTTCGGCCGGAGTCAGTTGGGCTTGGGTCCGGGTTTTGACCATGGCGAGGATGGTGCAGCAGAGCAGTAGTTTTCTCATAGGCCTAAGTTAACGACTTAATCCTTTATAACGGTAGTCGATAAATCTCCATTTTTAAATACGATAGCCTGGGACCAACCATCTTCGACGCGGCGGTTGTGGTCGATAGCGGGATGCCATTTGGGGCAGTTGGTGACTGTCCTGAGGACTTCAGCATTGAAAGTTCCGTAAAATGGGACGCTGATATAGGCATCTTTGATCTGGCCGTTCACGTCTACGGAGAAGGTCACGACGACGGCGGCCTCGTCGCTCTTCGTGATCCTAAAGTATGAGGGGAACGTTGTATTGTCGTCGAGATATATATGCCCGGCTCTCCAGTCCTTGCGGCTCCGGCCAAAGTAGCTCTTGTTGTCCCTGGTTGCGGTATCGGCTTGTTGGTTGCCGTTCTCGTCGAAATATTGTTTTTGCAGGTTGGTCTGCTTCATAGACGGTGGAGTCGGCTACCATGCCATTGGGGTGCCATGTCAGCCACAGTCCTTGTTTTTTTCCATGGACGTAGCGTCCGGTGGACTTCACTGTTTTATCCGGATAGCCATAGACGAATTTGCCGGAGGGGGTGTTGCAGGCGCTGTCTTCATACCAGCCTTCCATTTGTATGACTGGTCCCTGGACGTAGTAGTTTAGGCGGCGCCAGCCGGAGTCGGTGTGTTCCAGGAGTGTGACGAAGCGGGCGTGGGCCGAGTCGGATCGTTTCCAATTCCAATCGTAATAGGCGGTGGTCTTTTCGGCGGTGACCCGGGTTGTGACTTGAGCGGTAAGGCCGGAAGACAGGATAAGGAGGAGGAGGGTGGGTTTCATTCGGTGGTTTGGTTAAAGATGACGGATTGGACATGGAGGGATTGGACGT